>JABAOC010000356.1_pt1 | contig 215135 bp, 212 predicted proteins | sample 7062161 | NCBI WGS metagenome assembly JABAOC01 (sample SAMN14538625, study PRJNA623070) | marine sediment metagenome | biome: marine biome [ENVO:00000428]; feature: marine pelagic biome [ENVO:01000023]; material: deep marine sediment [ENVO:00002113] | place: India: Gulf of Khambhat ... | reverse complement strand
TTCAATCCGAACCTTTTCGCTCGAATCAGAGATAGCACTTATTAGGGTATTGGTTATTTTAGGTGTATTGTATTTATGCATGCCCTCTACAGCTTCTTTTCGCACTTCAGCACTTGAATCGGACATTAATTTTACAAAAGCGTCGGATATGCGGGGATCTTTATAATTTTGAAGCTCTTTTGCAGCTTCAATCCGAACCTTTTCGTTCTTGTCAGACAGTGCTTGTATAAACACCTCTATTACCCCTGCGTATTTGCGCTTACTTAACGCTTTAGCAGTCTCAATCCTTACATTTGGATTAGAATCGGATAGGTTTCTTTTTAAGGCATCTACTATACGAGGATCTTCATATTTACTTAAGCCTTTTACCGCCTTAAGCCTAACTCCTGAGTATGGATCTGAAAGGGCTGCCAGTAAAGCATCGGCAGCACGCGGATCCTTGTAATTTCCGAGAGATGTAACAACCTGACAACGCACCTTTAAACTTGTATCTGTAATAGCGCTTATAAAAGTTTTAATGACACGGGGGTCTTTGTATTTAGCAATGGTTGAAACCGCAGCCTCCCGGATTACCCTTTCAGGGTCTTTGAGGATCACCTCTATAAGAGGCCCGATAGCTGATGGGTTGCGCTTTCCCTTATAACCGTAACTCCCAAGAGCCCATACAGCATTCCTTCTTATGTCCTTGTCCAGGTTTTTCAGGGCAGAAATCAGAGCCTCAGTTGCTCTTGGGTCGTTTATTTTGCCGAGTTCCGACAGAATATAGTAAGAGTCTCTTTTATCCGCTTCAGCGGCCAGCAGCAGGAGGTCATTAAGCTTTGCTTCAGGGTCGGGCTTTATATCCTTAATCTCCTCCTCTTTGACCCCAAGTTTCTTAAGTGCCTCAGATACATAATGCCGGACTAAGGATGAATGACTTTTGAGCGCCTTTTTGAGTGGCTTAACCGCCCTCTTATTGCCATAATTGCCGAGGGAATTTGCCGCATTCCACCTAATACGGAAGTAATCATCTTTAAGCATTGCTATGAGTACTGGCACGGCTGAGGGTTCCTTGATACCATCTTCTGCCAGATCGCCAAGCGAAAAAGCAGCATTGCTCCTTATATATTTACTTTCACTTTTGAGTACTGTCATAAGTGGTGAGAGCGCCTTTGTGTCTTTTAAACCACCAAGGGCAAACGCTGCAGATGCCCTCGTATTTATATCTGAATCGTTTTCAAGCACATAGATAAGGGGGGCTACAGCAGAAGAGGTATCCATGGTTTTGTTGTATTTGGCAAAAAAATACAGAGAATAAGCTGCCTGGGCACGAACTTTCTCGTCCGGATCCTCCAGCGCTAATGTAAGCGGTTGAATGACACTCTTATCCTTAAAGTTCATAAGGCTTGAGGCTGCACTTGAGCGCACTTCTACCGAAGGGTCCTTGCCAAGAGCCTTTATTAGAGGCTCTACTGCCCGAATGTCAAGAGGCCCATTGTAAGAACCAAGCGCTCTTGTGGCAGTTGCCCTTTTCTCATCATCCTTGTCGTTTTTAAGGATGCCAATAAGGATATCTACCGCATCAGCCTCCTTCACGGTTCCGAGTAACTCTATGGCCTCTAGTGCATTATCCTTGTTTGTGCTCTTTGTGATTTCTATCAGTTCTTCGACCTCACTGGCGTATGAAGGCAATACTGATAATGCAAGTGTAATGAAAGATATTAAAAATAGACGAAGAATATTAATTCTCATAGGCTTACTGGTTTTTTACCCCGTGTTTACTGGTAAATTTCTCTAAGTACTTTGTTGCCAATGAAGGGTCCTCCTTGACACTATTGAACATGTTCTGATATTCGTCCAATGCCTCTAAAGCACCAATCTTTTGAGATTCTGCATTGCTGAGATCCTCATCAACTTCGGCCTCAGCCTCTTTAGCAGCCTCAAGAGCTGCAAGGGCTGCTGCCATGGCGTCCTCTGCCGCTGCCAGTTCCTCACTTTCAGGTTCCTGACCGTCAGGGAACGTTTCCTCCTTTAACTCATTCGTTTTTTCTTTTTCCGTTTCGAACGATTTAGAGCCTAAGAGCTTCCCCATCTCTTTTTTGAGCGTTTCTACTTTTTCCTCTAACTCTATCCTTTTGGCTTCTGTATCTCTCTTTTTTACCCTCAACAGGGTAAGCTCCTTACTAGTACTTTCTATTGTCTTTGCCTGTTCCTCTACCGCCATGTTAAGCACCTTGTAAAACCTCTTAAGCTCAAGCTTGGAGTCTATCACCGCTTTACCGAAACCAACGGGCAGAGGCTCTATAGTGCTTGGGCACTGAAGCTCGGGGGCGCCACCATTGAATGCCATAAGGGCCTGTTTGCCTAGGTACTTGACCTCTGTTGCATCACCCCTCTGGGCCGCAGGGAAGCTAAAGCCTGTGATCCATCTGCCACAGTAGTGCTGTTTCCACGTGGTAGAAATCGCCCTCTCTAATGCATTGGGTGTCTCAGGGACACTTACATCTACATCAATGCTAAAAGGTTCGACCTTCTTTGAATCCTTGAGTCCCAGTTCTCCGTCTGAATAGTCGCCCTTGAAGCTCTTCTGGATTCTCTCCTTCTCTTCCCAATCCCTTTCCAGCGCTTTTTCCTGTCTGCGGTTAAGCTCCTGCTCGATCTCCTTGAGTTTACGCCTTCTCTCTGCCTTCTCCCTGAGTATGCGCTCCTGTTCCTGCTGGCGCCACTGCTCTTCCAGATCGAATCGGCTTTCCGGTACAGAAGAACTACCCCACCCACTTGAGCCGCTTTTGCCCCAGTTCGGCCCTGGCGTGCAGCTTGTTGTGCTTACATCTGGGGAACCGCCGCAGGACCTGCACCACGATGCGTAGCTTGACCACCAGCTTCTTCCGAATCCGGTAGGAGGCGAGCTGCAGTCTAGGGCGTGAGATTGGATTGGATATAAAATAAATGTAAGAAGGAAGGAAAAGATTAGAAGAAGCTTTATACTCAGTTTCTCTCCCACCATTTTTTCATTTCCTTAAGGTTTATCTCGGAGGGACCCTCAATCTCACCGTCCCTGTTCACCAAAGCCTTCTGGCCTTTCTTTAAAAGAAGAAGCGTTTCTTTTCTGTCGAGGGTCATTATCTCGAACTCTCCGTCGAGGACAATGAAAGTGGTGGTACCATCAGGGTCGTTCTCGATAACGAATTGCGTTCCGCGTACACCACCCGTGCATTTACATGAGGAAGAAACAGGGAAAAACGAGTACTCCCTTCTTAGGAATTTTCTTATATTAGCCTCGATGCGGCCCATGTACAACTCATAGGATGACCTTTCACTGTCTATTGATGATAGCTTCAGGCGGGTGTTTTCATCGAGACGCATTTTGGAACCGTCGGTACACATAATCTCGGCGAACCCTCCAGATCCTATCTGTATCACATCGCCGGGCAGAAGGGGGGTATCAGCGCTAAATGGTACGAGGACTCCGTTTTTCATTATCCTAACATCACCTCTCATGAAAGAGGTCATTGCCAAGTGGCTTTCCCCTGACTTATGATAGAGGCTTTCTATGGTCTGTAAACGGGCTATGGCTTTCTTGATTAATGCCTCCATCCGGCTTTTTGACTTTAAGGAGATTTCATAGGCATCACGGGCAATTTCAGCCGCAGCCGAGTCGTTTTGCTCTTTTGCAAGTGAATAGGCCTTTTGGGCCTGTGCCATTGCGGCTCTAGCCTTCTCAAGCTTCAATTCGTATCGTGAGATGCGTTCCCTAATCTTTGCGGTCTCAACAGCATGCCACTTCTTTATCTGCTGTGATGTGTCCTGAGCGTAAGAAGGTTGATGAATTAAAAAAAAGGAAAGCGTAAGAAATACAGCAATAATAATTTTGTCCTTAAACAATGCCCAACCTGAAAAGGCATCGATATACATTTGCTTGCATAAACAATTATGCACTTTTCTCATGGTCTTGTCTGTAAGATTCTACTAACAGAAAATAATTTACAACTAAAACAAAAAAATGTCAAATGGCTGATTCTCTGTCGATTGCTACAGGGTTTTTCATTGAGGGTTGTAATTTTAGACAGTCATAATGCCATAAACTGCGTTGAGTTTATGAATTCGGATGCAGGGCAGTAAACCCCACGTGGTTTATAAAAAGTAGAATTCAGCCATGAACGACTCGTCATGAAGTCAATGGATTACATGACTCCGCATTCAGGACACTGAACCCTACTTGGTTTAAATAAAAAAAGGGGCTTTGCCCCGCACCACATAGGATGCAGGGCAGTAAACCCCACGTGGTTTACTGGCTCCCGGGGAGGGACTCGAACCCCCGACTAAGTGGTTAACAGCCACCCGCTCTGCCAACTGAGCTACCCGGGAACATTTTTCAAAGAATAAAACCTGACAGCCACCATCCCGACGCTTCGGGACAGATAAGCTACCAGGGAAATAATACTATAATAGTATAGTATATATTTCTTGTTACAGAAATGGAACAATTAGAGCTTAATTTTATATCAAAAAAAACACATTTTTGTCAATTTAAGGTGATAGCTTTATTTAATTGAGGAACTTTAAAAGTGTCAGGCTTGACATGAGAAATAACTATATTAGATGGATAGAGGACAGGGTAGGGTACATATTAAAAAATAATGAGTAAGCAGTAAGAAGTAGGCAGTAAAAAACAGGTAAAGGCAAAGAGAAGAGAGCATAGGGCATGGCGCAAAGAAAACTAAAGAGTAAACATGTCCAGTATCCCGATGTAAGGCGTCTTTCATATTTTCTTCACCTTTTTACTAAATAATAAAATAATATATAATGAATTTATCAGGGAGGTTTTCCATGAAATTAGAGAAATTAAACATAGAGGGTATGTACTGCGGCCATTGTGCAAATCTGGTAAAGAATTCGCTGTCACTTGTTAAGGGAGTGTCTAATGCGCATGTGACTATAGGGTCGGCAACGGTCAGCTATGATGAAACCGTTACAGAGAAGGAAGATATTGAAAAGGCTATTACACGTTTTGGCTATAGAATACGCGACTAATTAAAGCGAGGAAGGAGTCACGCAGTAGGCAGAAATTAGCCCGCTTATGAAGAAGGAGAGCCTGTCACATAGGATAGTATTACGGTATTCACTGTTTCAGTTGCCGGCAATTATTGCATTGATTTTGATCCTGATAATGCTCCGTATGTTACTGAATATCCCGATGTGGTCAGTATGGGTTTCCATAATTATCTGGATAGTGAAAGATATAATCTTGTTTCCGTTTGTATGGCGTTCATATGACAAATGGAATACAGGCCCAACAGGGTCGTTAATTGGATTGAGCGGTCAAGTCATAGAACGTATAGCACCGTCAGGCTATGTAAAGGTGAACGGTGAAATATGGCGGGCAGAGCTTGAAAGCTACAGTAGCCCGGTTAATATTGGTGAGACCGTAGAAATTGTAAGTTCACAAGGCCACACACTGATAGTTAAGCCAGGGTGACCTCACTTACACCCCGGAGGTGTAAGTGGTGAATAACATAATTTAAATAACTAATGTGACTATTTGGGGTCAGGATGTTTAAAATAACTTAAAGCTGACCGTGAGAACTACAAGTTAATCAATTAAAACACAGAAGAAAGGGGAACAATCTTGTTCCCCTTTCTTTCCGTTTGCCCTTTATTTACAGATCATTTATTTATACATACTTTGTTTCTGTTATCCCATCTGCAAGACGTATCAGCATTACATGTTTCTTTGTCCTGATAAATGGAGCAGTTTGTAACCTGACAATCCGGATCAGCAACATCTATCAATCCATCGCAGTCATTATCAATCCCGTCATCACAGCTTACCTCTTTAGGCTCAGTTGGCGCACAGATGTCACCAAATGTAGCAGAGTACATGAGGAAGGGTGTTCCGCCTTCTGTGCCAATTTCTCCCGTATGGGGGTCAACTTTTCGGGCCACGTTATAGACCCATAGTTCCCATATCGTGTTGCCCCAAGCCTTCAGCTGTGTGAAGAAGGGGTCGGTCTGGACCAGGTAGGTGGGGTCTGGATCGAGGTTCCATCCTTGATTACGGGCAAAAGACGGCTCGTACAAGGTTAGGTTGCCGGTACCGTTGATTTCGTCGCGCAGGAACTCTATGTACTCTCGGCTGGTGGTCTGGTAATAGAGATTGATCACAAACGCTACAGCGTTGATCGGGAAATTGATTCCAAGGGCTAATGTGCTTACATCGTCATACCCACCGTGGTATTCAGCCTGTGAGTAGTAGTCAGGTTTGGATATTTTTAGCCAGACAGGTTCAACCTGACGGGCTGCCGCACTCGCAATGTCAAATCCCTTCGGAGGGATTCTGTTATCCTTGTAGCGACCCGTTGCCAGTGCAAAGTGGAAGGTTTTGTTTTCATCTGTGATCGTGCTGGTGGGTTTCATCTCATAAATTAGTTCATCGATATGTATCTCTATTGAAGGGTCGAGGGCAATCGGGAGATCGAGAGTAGAGTCTATGTTGAAGTCAGTAAGGATGGACGGATTGCCTTGACTCGGGACATAGGGCTGGTAGGGATAGTCAAGTCCCTTCAGCGTCTGGGCAGTATAGTCGTATGGATTTACCTCATAGACAATCACATTGTTTTCATCATATGCCTTGATATTGATCCATATACGGCGACCTTCGGGAAAACCTGAAATGAGTTTATGAGCAGTATTGTTTACAACCTTGAATGTCAGATCTTCATTAGAATAGTTGACATCTTTGATGGTGCCTGCAGACCATAGCATGTAACGGGTATGGACTGCTCCATCCATAAGTGCTATGGGATCGATTCCCGTTCCATCAGTAAGGGTCATGGTAAGTATCTCCTGGCCCTGATTTAAGAGGGCCTGGTTTACCGGGTCAAGTCCCAGAGTTGGGTCTTCCTGCCCATGAGGAACCGGAGCGCCGCTAGCGAGAACTTCTGACACGAAGATATTCCCGCCGGCCTGGAAGTGGACCGGTACGCCGCTTTTAGGATGCTCATTTGTAGGACGGGTGAGTACAGGCTTGTTGCATGCCTTATATCCGGCTTTTGCGTCCGGCATGTGACAGTCCTGGCATTTGTTTGCCCAAGTTACTGGTTTAATGACCTGAAGAGCCGGTGACATCTGGGGCAACTGGTCAACGTAATAGGTTATATTTGTTGCAGTACCTTCAGAACCATCCGCGTTAACACGTGCGTATGCAGAGAGCTTGTACTCCGAAAAGGTCCTCTCAACGTGGTAGTAGGAGTAGGCTGGGTTTTCTTCAGTATAGAGAGTCTTATCTGTTCCAAGGAAATCCTGACGGGTCTGCATCGGATCAACTCCTCCCGACAGGAGGTTAGCAAGTATTGGGTTAGACACATCATGACATGTTGAGCAGAAATATTTGCTCTTGTGGTATCTGCTGTAGTACATTTGATGCTTTGCCTGGGCATCAGCAAAAGAAGCCCGTTTCCTGTTTGCATTGCTTACAAAATACTGACCGGCTGCATTCTCATCAAAGGTAGGGTAGGAAAAGATAGACATGTTCAGAGGATTGTTTGGTGTTCCAGTGTAGAAAGGTCTACCGTTAAAGAGTAAAAGCCAGTCTGCCTGCAGGGCGTCCTCTGCAAGCGTAAGGTCTGCCATGTCCTTTGATAAATTACTCGCCTCGTCCCAGAAATCCATCCAGTAGCCAGTATCTCTCATACCCTGATAGGTAAAGGAAAAGAACGGGTCATAGGTTCTGTGACATACATCGCACTGAACACCGTCAAAATCGCCTGCCTTCATGTTAGATGCATTCGTTGGCTCTGAACGGCCTTCAAGCCATCCTTCGGGGAAATGACAACGCTCACAGATATCCGATGCGTTCGGTCTACCTACAGCCCATATGGAATCCTGCGCACCAACCGTGAGACACGACCAGAAGATGAAGTCACGGGCCGCCTGGGCCATCATGGAACCGCGCCAGTTATAATCAGGGCTTATATACTTATTGAATTCAGCATTTATATCTACAACATCGGTTCCGTGACAGTTATAACACCGTGAAGGGTGTTCTAGGTTATTAATGTCGGCAGGTTGTGCTCCAGGCATACGTACAAGGGGGTCTTCCTCAACAAGCATGGGAGTCCAGGCGTTTGCAGAATATATACCCACTAAAAAAATCAGGAATGTCAAAAAAGAAGTAAAAAATGCTCGATTTCTCATTTATCACACCTCCTTTTACAATGAAATATTTTCGTCTGTTATTACCTATTTTAATGCCGACTAGACTCTTTCATGCCTTTTCTCACACCTCCTTCCAGAGTTTTTTGAAGGTTCAGGTTGCCAGCAAGAAAGTTGAAGAGAAAATAAAATAGCTAAGCTGTAAAATATTACTTATCTACACATTACAGCTCAGCTAAGAGCCCCCTAAAGAACCACTTGTGGGATTAAAGTCCTAGAAAACCTTTAAAAACTGTAAAAAAAAAAGGAAGACTTCGATTATTCTTTTAAACTAATTGTGAGTTTAAAAGAAATGAGAACCAAAGTCTTATTCTGCCCCCCCCCATTAAAATTCTTAATTTTTTTTCCAATACGATTCCTAATTCATTTAATATCACAAAACCGGTTTATTGTCAAAATATGATTATTATTAAAATTAATAATTGTAAATTTATAATACATGGGTTTGTTGATTCGCAGATTCGGGATCAGGCATTCGTAAAACTAAAGTAACGGGGTAGGCACGCCTTAGGCAGACAAGCCACGCAATAGGAGGGAAGGCACTACAAGGCCGATAAACTTGAGTTATTGGTATTTCATTCTCTCAGCGTATCCAGATCACTCATACAATTACACCCCGGAGGTGTAAGTAAGCCAGGGTCTTAACTTGTATAAACCATCCTGCCCCCTAAGCGTCGTATAAAAATAAGTCAACTTAGTTAAACGTCTTTTAAGTGCTGCTGGAAAATGGCAGATTGAGGGTTTAGGTTAATAATGTTACCGTGTTGATAAATAATTTGCTAAATAAGGGCTTTTAAAATCAGGAGAACGGTCTTCTTTTATATTATAATTCTGCAGAATATGTGCATGGCTATCCAGTGCTTTCCTTCTGTCTATGACAATCTGAAAATTTTTGGTATTCTTAAATGTGATAAATGCTCCGGTAGAGTTTGTCACACTCTTAACAAAATAGTTAAAGTCCTTACATTTTTTCCCGTTGACTTCTGATACAATCCAACCGGTTATATCCTGATATCCAATGTTAACCTCGGAAGGCAAAACCTGCAGTATGACCACTACTTCTCTTCTTTCTTCGGTAGGCCAGTTAGATAACTCTACAATCAGCTCCTCGGGTGCTTCTTGCCATTCATTAATAAAATTTTTAGTAAGCGGACTGAATACGATTCCACCATAGATAAAATATCTTGGCTTTTGGTCATACTGTTCCCTTGGAACGAGCATAAAATCCTTTTGTGTTGTATTGAGGATAAGTGTAAAATTCTTAATTTTGCCATCTCGCAAGATATCTACATTAACACTATCACCAAGCTGGAGCATCTCTACATAGTAAGTATAACTGGTATGCTCATTTGGTCGAATTTCTACTGTGCCGTTATCTCCTATGAGATGCCCGTTAATTGCCAATAAAATATCGTCTTTCATTATCATACTCGAAACCGGAGAACCTAAATGCACATGATTTACTAATACACCAGTCTGATCTTTTAACATTTTGTATTTACGTTTTATGTCAGGGTTTTGCATTGTTTCCGTAACCAGTCCGATATCAGGAAAGCCGTCGTAATGACCATCATCAATATCCTCGAGAAAATGTTTTATAATGGGACTCGGGACCATATAGGCCGTATTTTCAGAGACATGAGCCTGCATCAGCACCCCGACCAGCTTGCTATCTGCTATTACGGGCCCTCCACTACTACCCGGCTTTACTGAAGTAACAATTTGACCAGCCAGAAAATAATTGCTGCTGTGTTTATACGTCTGATGTCCGATCCAGGAAAGAATCCCCTTGGCTATACGTAGAGAATCTCCCTCTGGGAAACCGTAAATGAAGACTTCTTGTCGTGTTTCGGGCAATCCGCCGATATCCAGAGGTTCAACACCGGAAAAAAAAGATTTATCATAAACACTTAAAAGGGCAAGATCAGCTTCGTGCGATATGTTCAAAACCTTGGCATTGTATCGTCTAGATTCTCCGTATTTCCGGACCTGAATAAAAGTCTGGTTGGCCACAACATGAGCATTTGTCAATATCCTGTTACCATTGATAATACAGCCGGAGCCATTTTCATTATTTGCAGGAAACGTCATCCATGGATTAAAGTAGAATGGCTTATTTTTGACAGTATAAATCTTAATAATTGCATTCTTGATATCGGGCTTATTTTGCTTATCAGAGCCTTGAACAGCAAAGACAGGGCTTGAGTTAATACATATTGAAACAACGATCAGAAAAATTATTCCGGCTGGTATCAATGCATTTTTATAAATCTTGACTGTTTTATGACTTATAGCGGGATCTTTCATTCAATTAAACTAAATTTAGTACATATCATCTCAGATATAATAACGTTTTTGTGCTTAATAAATAAAGTATATAATTTATTTAAATTAACTTATATAAATAGAAACAAAAATAGAGGAAAAAAGCAGTGATTAATCTCACAAAAGAGATGAAAATAGACAGGCTTTTGAAATAAACGGTTTTGTTCAATCACTCTTGTTTTTATAGAAAAAAATCCGGTCAGAACCCGTTAGGGAGTTCGACCGGATTTTGGTGAGTTCTTAAGCTATAGCTATAATTTTAAGCCAAGGCTATTCAGTGTTTCTATAGTTAGCTGACCCTCTGGCAACCCCTTATCTCTCTGGTAAGCCATTACAGCATCCATAGTACGGCTGCCTAATACACCATCAATAGCGCCTGGATTGTATCCAGCTTTTGAAAGAGCTTTCTGCAGAGATGATACTAAACCTGGCTTTATGTTGGTTTTACAAAGGATTGCACGCCATTCCATACGGCCGTCTGTTACTTTTTCCCTCCTTGTAATTGTCTGATACTCTTCGGGAATTGGGATACTCGTTGCCATTGCAGGAGTAACCAGATTGCGCACCTTAACATCTTTGTACTCAGCTGGGATTTCAATTTTACGGACAGTTGGGGGAGACTTCATTACCATCCTGCGAACTGTTTTGTACTTGGCAGGAGTAATTACCTCTTTGGTATAGGCTTCCTTCACGAGGACTCGTTTGGTTATGGTATTGTAGGTCGCGGGGACCTCAACGAGGCACATAATCTCACCGGTTGCGTTGTCAACCTTGTGAATTGGACCGGTTCCCTTTTTCCAGATAGTGTGAGCCGGCCTTTCCAGGACTTTTTCTGAGACTGTCTCGTAAACCGCAGGAACTGACTTTAAATGTTTATGTTCCGGCTGGATAAGGACCTGTTCCTCAACCCACTCATATTCTGCAGGTATAATCTCCAGACGCTCGGAGGGGCCTTTTACCATAACTTGAATTTCTGAAGCTTCAAACTTTGGTTCATGTGTTTGAAGCTTTTCAGCAGCCTCTCGCTTCAAGACACTCTCTGATACAGTCCTGTATGTTGGTGGAACGAAAACCCTTGCATAACATTCACCGGGCTTGGCATTTGGAGGCAGTAATTCCTCCCCTATCACGTTCATTTGTTCTTCCGCCTGTGCATCTACTACCATGAAAATGCCAATCGTTAATACGGTTATCAATAAGAGATAAATGATATCTCTTTGTGCATTTCTCATATTGGCCTCCTTCTCTAATTTTGTCTGCGTTATTTTCAGAAAAACATTTAATAACACGACATTTTTACAAGACAATACAATGATTTAATTCACTGTAATACTGTAAGCTACAAGACTAAAAGTTTTAAGTATCCTGTAACTTAAAAAAATAATATATCCATCACCTCCCTGAAAGAAATTGCAGGTTTTACCGAGGTATGCCGTTCAGCAGTCCGATAATATTCTATATCCCCCTAGATTCATTTCGAAAACTACTAATCAAAATATATGCCAATAAAGGGTAAATAATCAGTTTTTTTAAAGTAATAAAAACAAGTACTTAGGATTATTGAGGGAATAATTGATTAGTTATTATTTTGAAAAATGTTACGCATGGCACAGAAATGTAGTGCTCAATAGTGTAACATGGCACAATACAGATTTATTTGGATCAAACACGCCACCATATCAAAAAAACTGGCCCCGAAGTGTTGGGATCTACACGATGTTCCGACTGGTAGGCCGCGCAATAGGCGGGAAGGCACTACAAGGCGGATAAAAAAGACTCACACCGAAGCGATTCGTTATTATGTATAATATTTATACATTTAAATTAAAAGTTTGAGTTTTATGGGTAAAAAAATACTGATACAAAAAACAAAAGGTGATGCAGACGTACCCCAAAGGCTAAAAGTTATCAACCGAAAACAGCGTCATGCAGTGCTGGCAACTTTATCAGGCAATAAACCTTACACCTCTCTGGTATCTTTTGCACTTACTCCTGATAACAGGCATATATTATTTGCCACACCGAAGAAGACCCAAAAGTACAGAAACATGCTTAAAAACAAAAATGTTTCAATTCTGATAAATACGGCAAAAAATACATCTAAAGATTACATAGATGCAGAGGCAGTGACCATTCAGGGTAAGGCCCGTTTTGTAAGGGGCAGAAAAAGAACAGAACTTGCAGACATATTCATAAAAAAACATTCCACACTGAGGTCATTTATCAACTCTGTATCAACTGTGCTCATTATGGTCAAAATAGAATACTGCCTGCACGTCAACAGGTTCCAGGCAGTTACTGAATGGTCTTCAAGCAAGAGTAGATGAAGATAGGATATCCCTGCATTAATCTGTCTCTGCCTTGCAGGAGTTCCAGGACATTCCGACTGGCTTCTTATTCTGAAGAAAGGATGCGTTCTACTGTAAAGAATAACCTCGATTGTCTTATGGAGACACTTAAGTTTAACAAGGAAAACAACCTGCTTTTTTTCAGGATAACCTCTGATTTAATCCCCTTTGCATCTCATCCGGTCTGCACGTTTCCGTGGCAGAAGGAATTTAGAGAAAATTTAAGAGAAATTGGAAGATTTATCAAAAAGCACAAGATAAGGGTTTCCATGCATCCTGACCAGTTTACGCTTATTAATTCACCCGATAAAGATATATTTTACCGAAGTGTAACTGAACTCAGCTATCATGCAGAGGTGCTTGATCTGCTTGGTACTGACATGACATCTAAGATTCAAATTCATGTTGGAGGATCATACGGAAATAAAAGAGAAAGCATGACTAGATTTATCGAGAGATACATGACATTGCCTGTAAAGATACAAAGGAGGCTTGTTATTGAAAACGACGAGCGTATTTATAATGTTAAAGATTGTATTTCAGTGCACAAAAAAACCGGGATGCCGGTTGTTTTTGACACTCTTCACCACAGATGTAACAGCGGTGGAGAAAGTATGAACAAGGCTTTCTTAAGAGCTTACTCTACATGGAAAGGAAAAGACGGCCTGCCTATTGTAGATTACAGCAGTCAGGACAGGACAAAAAGAACGGGCTCACATTCAGCCTCAATAAATCTTGGGGACTTCGGTTTGTTTATTGCTAAAACTAAAGGTTTTGACTTCGATATAATGTGTGAGATAAAGGACAAGGAGAAAAGCGCTTTAAAAGCAAGAGATATATTACGAAGAAAAAGAATCTTTAACTGATGTAATTCTAAAAACCTGTTATACCTGGCCCGGTTTTTTCTTCTGAAAAAGCTATTTTTACAGCCTCTTTAAAAGGGGTCTTATCGATGTTTACATAATTATCTATACCGCTGTCTTTGCATATAACTTCGTTCTTCATGCCTTCAATCAGAGGATGAGCAACCCCTGAAGGCACGGGAGTTACCAGATCAACCCAGTAAGCGGAAAGCTGTGGTGTTAACACGGGCACATCAATTATAAGTCTTTTGGCAAGACCACGTGCTTCAGCATACTGGTTCATCATTTCCCTGTACGTCAGTACATCAGGTCCGCAGATATCGAACTTTTGACCGGCTGTCTCAGGGTTTAAAAGGCACCCCACAAGAAATGCAAGAACATCTCTCACTGCTATAGGCTGAATTCGTGTATTTATCCATTTTGGGCATATCATGACCGGCAGGCGTTCTACAAGATAGCGTAGCATTTCAAAGGATGAGCCGCCTGCGCCTATGATGATAGCTGCCCTGAGAAATGTTTCTTTTGCCGAACCTTGTGAAAGGATTTCTGCTACCTCAGTCCTGCTTTTTAGATGCTCTGACAGATCCTCGCCCATCTCACCTAGACCTCCGAGATAAATGATACGTTTAAGACCTGCCTTGTCTGCCGCAGTAACAAAATTATTCGCCGATTTCTTGTCCATTTCTGCAAACTCGATATTCTGCCTTATGCTCCGGCCTCCCATGGAATGAATGAGATAGTAGGCAGTATGAATATTCTGAAGTGCTTCGCTTAGTCCTTCACCTTTGAGAACGTCACCGCTTAATATCTCAATATCAGCATCCGTGGGAAACAGAGAAGCGGCTTTTGATTTATTGCGAACTAGGACGCGAGTCTTTATATTTTGTTTTAATAATTCATTTACAAGGCGACTGCCTATAAAACCGGTTGCGCCCAGAACCAGTACTCTGTCAGAGGATGTGAATGCTAAATCACTCATAATAATCCCAGACATTAATATCACCGCCGGAAGTTTTCCTGTACTTACCCTTTGCCGTATTTAATAAAACCTGAGCAACCTGTTCAGCAGGCCTCCCCTGATAGTAGGTCATCCTAGTTTTAGTCATATCGGGATTGACAGCGTAGATCTTCGGACTTGATATCTCCTGCGCAAGGGCCTGGGTAAATCCCCGAACACCAAATTTAGTTGCACAATAAGGAACAAGATCAGCAACACCTGTCTGTCCGGCACCGCTCGATATGTTGATTATCATATCCTTTACATGAGGAAGACATATAGAGGTAATCTTAATTAGTCCTTCAAGGTTTGTCCTGATCTGATTTTCAATATCAGCAAGGTTCTGTTTTTTAAACGGCTTCCAGACCGCGGCACCAGCGTTATTTATGAGAATATCGATCTTTCCAAATGTCTTAACAACTTTATCAACTGCTTTTAATATGCTTTTATTATCCTTGAGATTCAACTTAATAAGTAATGTTTCAGAGGCCCCCAGCTCCATGCACCTCTTTTCTGTATTTTGCCCTCCCTGCCTGTCATTAAAATAAGTTAATATAACTTTTGCCTTTTCAGAGGCAAATTTAAAAGCGGTCTCCCTGCCGATTCCGTTACTGGACCCTGTTATAAAAACAACTTTGTTCTTCATAGTCACTCAGGCAAGATATTTATTTTTATTTTTTATCCGGCTTTAAAATAATTGATAAATTTCCTTCAAGCATGTCCTTTTTCTTATTTAATTCAATGATACGCAAGGGATCATTTGACCTGCATCCTCTGCCGCATGCATCTTTCGGCCAGAGATAAGGATCACCTTTAAAATATAGCTGTGTTACCAGAGTTGTGTAACCAGGATGAGAAACCTTAATGTGAATATGTGCAGGCCTGTAACCGAAGCCTATCCTGTAACGTCCGGGTTTAATGGAACTAAACTTATATAAACCGTCCTTGTCTGTTCTCATCTGTCCACGCAATCTGTATCCTTCGTCCTTGTAATAATATTTTCCCTTTGAATCAGTCTGCCATATCTCAACAAGTGCGTCTTTAATAGGCGTTTTACAATCAATGCGTAAGACTTTCCCTTTTATGATTATGTGTTCTCCCGGCTCGTCCGGATCTGCGATCTGTGTTCTGATTGGTGCATCAGGCAGGTAGTATGGACCCTCGACATCATTTTGCGTTGGAGTGCATACTTTGCCTTCTGTCGCTAAAGAGGAATTCGTTAAATAAACAATGATTGTAAAAACGAATATTATGATGAGTATCTTTCTGAAGTTTCTCATATTCACTATGAAATGTACTGCCTCATTAAAATTTAAGAAAAACACAAAATTATCCTCCTTCTATAGAATGCTCTTTAGTTTAGCTTAGCTCACTTGATTAAGGTTCTGTTCTATCATTGCGTGTGCCTGCTCAACTGTCGGAACCGGCTGTCCCGGATGTTCAGATGCCATGTGCTCTTTGATCGCCTCTTCGTTCATGATTTCTTTAACCTTATGGACTGCTTCGTCTTTGTTAGAGGCTTCTACAGTCACGGTCTTCCCGCAATCACATTTCATTTCATAAGTCATAATCGTCCCCCCTTTTGCTGAAATATACTTAATTAAATTATATCAGATTATTTAAGAATCAAAATGCCGATTCGAGGTCAGCTTTACCCTAAATTTTTTATTCCTTTTGTTATTGTTTTTCGAAATAGATGATATTAATATTTAATAATAATTTGAAAAGTAGAAATAAATTTAAATGAGGAGTTATGAAAATAGGAGTTATTTCGGATACCCATGCTTCCAGTTTATCCCCTGAGGTATTAGAAAAACTTAAAAACTTAAAACTGGATTTAATAGTCCATTGCGGTGATTATACTAATATTAGAGTCGTTCAACAATTAAAGACACTGGGGAATTTCTGCGGAGTTGCAGGTAATATGGATCCTCCTGCAATCAAAGAAATATTAAAAGAAAAAGAGATTATAGAAGCTGAAGGAAAAATGATTGGAATTTTTCATGGGCATGGTTTATTTGTTACAGATAAAAAATTAGAAAGAAAATTTGATGGAGAGAAGATTGACTTATATATGCATGGCCATACTCACCGGCTGAGAATGGAAAAGAAAAAAGATATTTATTACCTAAATCCGGGTACTTTCCCCAATTCGATGCTCATTGTCATTCTGGAAAAGGGTAAAGAGATAGAAGTAAAAATAACAAAATTTTAAATGAAGTTTGCTATTGTTGGATGGCTGACAGCAATAGTTTGTCCCTAATATGTCTGCTTGAAAAACCCATCAACAGGGTATAGATTAAAACTAAGGGGTAATAGTTGCTATCTTGGACTAAATGGATATAAACGAATTATACTAATTCCTTAAAAAATTTATATAAGTAAGATTGTTAATTTTTAAAAAATGAAAAACGATAAATCATTTCCAGTGCAATATTCAACTCTATCATCCTGTGCTTTGCAGGAAAAAATTTTAATAAAATATCCTCTAAACGGCCTGATACTATGCGAATATTTATTTAGAGGCCTTAACGATAATTATCTTGTAGAAGATTCAACATCAAAGTATATTTTTAAAGTTTATAGATACAACTGGAGAAATATGGAAGAAATTGAGGCTGAAATTGAACTTCTTCAATACTTGAAAGCTAACGGTGTTTCTGTTTCTATTCCTGTACCAGATAGAGATAACAATTTAATTCAGAAGATATATGCTCCTGAAGGTGTGAGATATGCGGTTTTGTTTTCTTATGCAAAAGGCGAATCACCCCTTGCCAGAATTACATCAGAGCAAAGTCATATTACCGGCAGAGAGCTGGCTAAAATTCACAGTTTAACTATCAATAAAAGACTGAAAAACCGTGAATGCTACCTTGATATTAGATCTCTGTTAGATAAGTCTTTTCTTAGTATTGAGCCTTTCATTGACGATAGACATGATGATTTAAAGAATTTAAATGAAATCATAAATAATTTAAAGCTAAAATTTGAGTCAATTTCTTTAAATGACCTTGACTTTGGAATATGTCACGGTGACTTTCATCCTGCAAATTATCATATTTCAGATAGCAATGAGATTACTATATATGATTTTGATTCATGCTGTTGTTGTTATTTTGTTTATGATATAGCTTCATTTTATTTTTCAATTATTCGATTCTATAAAGATACAGAAATAATAATGAAGGATTTTTTAGAAGGGTATCAGGAAATACGGGGACTAAATAAATCAGAGATTAGTTTGATACCTTACTTCGGAGCTGTAAGTTTTATCTGGATGGTAGCAACTCAATGTTCAAACTTCGAAATTTTCAGTCATTTTGTAAGAAATAATATAAAACGAAATACTGTTGTAAATTTAAAGAAATTTATAGATGATCATTGTAACTAAAGAAGATATTGGGATCAGATACATACTTTTATTTACTTAATCAATAGGTTTAACTATATCTATCAACCTATTGATTATATAATAAAAAAGAACCTTCTCCTTACACCACGGAGGTGTAAGTGGAGAATCTAATAATTCTCAACTCTGATATCCCAGTGTCTTTTATAAGTGTTTTCCTTAATGAAATAAATGTATTTTCGTAGTAAAAAGTATACGACTGCATCTTGTACTGCTAATTTAGGGATGAAAGAAAAATTATCTATTAAAATAAAAGAGTTATATGATAACATTTATTAGGGGACAAGATAGAACAAAAAACCTAAACTATTCCGGTTAATTGTATAATAAAATATGTTAAAGAAATTACTCTCATTTACCCTTTTAGTTGCTTCATTTTATATCATTATAGCTACAGCCTCTTCCCAGGATCAAGGCAATCAGGTACTAGTCGTAAAATTTAGCGGAGTAATAAACCCTGTAGCGTCTGAATTCATCGGCAAGAGCATAAAAAAGGCAAATGATATGAAGGCTGAGGCCATAATCATTGAACTCGATACACCCGGGGGCCTTGATACTTCAATGAGAAACATAGTCAAGGACATAATAGCCAGTGAGGTGCCAGTTGTTGTTTTTGTCTCGCCAAGCGGTGCAAGGGCTGCCTCTGCCGGTGTTTTCATTACACTGGGAGCTCATGTTGCTGCTATGGCACCTGGTACTAATATTGGTGCTGCTCATCCTGTAGGAGTCGGAGGGAAAATGGACAAGACAATGGTTGAGAAAGCCACAAACGATGCAGCAGCCTACATAAAATCACTGGCAGAAAGGACAGGAAGAAATGCAGAATGGGCAGAGGATGCAGTGAGAAAAAGCATCTCTGCAACTGAAAAAGAGGCGCTGGAAAAGAAAGTAATAGATATCGTCAGCAAGGACATAAATAAGCTCCTTGTAGACATTGATGGTCGAGAAGTTAACACCACTGCAGGCAAGAGGACGATCATAACAGCCGGTGCAGTAATTGTCAAAGAGGAAATGGGGTTAAGATATAAGATTCTCAATTTTATATCTGACCCGAGTGTTGCTTATATGCTAATGCTTTTAGGATTTTACGGGCTGTTTTTCGAACTTACCAATCCGGGAGCTATTTTTCCGGGAGTTACAGGAGCAATCTTTCTTATTCTGGCATTTTATTCTTTCCAGACCCTTCCAGTAAATTATGCAGGCGTACTTCTCATAATACTTGCGCTTGTTTTATTTATTCTTGAAGTTAAAGTTGTCTCGCATGGTCTGCTGACCATTGGAGGCATAATTTCCATGATAATAGGCTCTCTCATGCTGTTTGAGTCTCAGGAGCCCTTTTTAAAGGTCTCGATATCTCTAATTATACCTGCAGTAGTTGTAACAGCCCTGTTTTTCACTGTAACCTTCAGGCTTGCATACAAGGCTTACAGAAGAAAACCTGTAACTGGCAGTGAAGGTCTTATAGGTCTGGTAGGAACAGCCGAAACAGATATAACTAGCAAAGGCGGAATGGTTTTGCTGCGCGGTGAAATATGGTCTGCCCGTTCAGATGAAAATATAAGCAAGGGAGATGATATAGTGGTCGTATCTGTCTCTGGCTTAAAACTAACGGTCATAAAAAAGGAGGTAAAGTAATGCCGGTATTTACACCATTATTTACTGGGATCATTATAGTAATATTCTTTGTGGTATATCTTCTTATGAGTGCTATAAAGATATTAAAAGAGTATGAAAGGGGTGTTGTATTCAGGCTTGGCAGGGTAATACCTATAAAGGGGCCTGGACTGATTATTATCTGGCCTATAATTGATAAACTAGTAAGGGTCAGCCTGAGGACTGTTACTATGGATATCCCTCCGCAAGATGTTATAACAAAAGACAATATAACGGTTAAGGTTAATGCAGTAGTTTATTTCAGGCCGATAGACCCGATAAAGGCAATAACAGAGGTGGAAGATTTTTATTATGCAACTTCACAGATTGCCCAGACTACACTGAGAAGCATTCTCGGTCAGAGCCAGCTAGATGACCTTCTGGCTAAAAGAGAGGAGCTAAATGCAGAACTCCAGAAAGTTATTGATTTCCAAACAGAGCCATGGGGAATAAAAGTAACGACAGTTGAGGTAAAGAACGTTGACCTGCCCGCAGAAATGACGCGTGCAATCGCACGTCAGGCAGAGGCTGAAAGGGAAAGAAGGGCAAAGGTCATTCATGCAGAAGGTGAATTCCAGGCATCAAAAACTCTAGCTGATGCTGCCAATGTCATTTCGTCTCAACCAATTGCCCTTCAGCTGAGGTATCTCCAGACATTGACAGAGATTTCAACAGAGAAAAGTTCAACCATATTATTTCCTATTCCGATAGATATAGTAAAACATTTTTTTGATAAAGGTAACAAAGGTGAAAAATAAATATTATTGATGCTATTATAGCATCTACTAAAAGGCGGGGGTAATTGTAACATATTAAATTCAGAAGACAAGTATAAGATTAATTATACATGGATCAGGATTCTTTTCCTTTTCCTCTTTTTAGGTATAATATTTATCCTTTATAAAAGCGGTACTTTTCATTTCTTTATGGACAGGGAGAAATTAGAGTCATTCCTTGTCTCTCTGGGTCCTATATCCTTCATTGGATTTATTATACTCCAGATATTTCAGGTAGTTGCCGCACCGGTTCCAGGTGAAGTAACAGGATTTATCGGAGGTTATTTTTACGGAACGTTACCGGGAATCTTTCTTTCAACTATTGGTCTTACGATTGGCTCATGGCTGGCTTTCTCGATGGCAAAGATATTCGGGAGGCCCTTTGTAGAGAAATTCGTTAAAAAAGAGACCCTTGAAAAGTACGACTACCTTCTGCACCATAAAGGTGCATTCCTTGCATTTCTACTTTTCCTTATTCCTGGATTTCCTAAAGACCTGCTGTCCTATGTACTGGGACTGGGACATCTCACCACCAGGGAATTCCTGATAATCAGTACATCGGGAAGATTTGCCGGGACTATTTTGCTTTCACTTGGTGGTGCATATATACGCAATAATCAGTACTACAGATTTTCAGTTTTGATAGGCATAGCCATAGTCCTGGTATTCATTTCGATGGTTTACAAGGAAAAGCTTGAAAGAATTTTCCGTATCTGGAATATCAGAGAAAGAAGGAGACAGAGAAAGGAAAAAAGAAAAGTAGGGAGTATGAAGTAGTAAGAAGTGAGAACGTCTAACATATTACGTATAACATAGTTAAACTTTTACCATCTTATCAATGAAGAGGCCCATGTGAGTCCGCCGCCGAATGCTTCAAGAAGAATATAATCCCCATCCTTAATCTTACCATCTGAAAAAGCTTCGTCTAATGCTATTGGGATTGAGGCTGCTGATGTATTGCCGTATTTATCTATATTTACATAAACTTTCTCTATAGGAAGATTAAGCCGTTTAGCGGTAGCATGTATAATTCTGATGTTTGCCTGGTGAGGAATTAAGAGTGAAAGCTGTGATGGTTTTAAATTGTTGGCTTTAAGGGTTTTAACTACAATGTCTTCAAGTGTTCTCACTGCAACCTTGAATGTTTCATTACCTTTCATTTTCATAAAATGTCTCCTTTTAATAATCGAGTCTCTCGAAGCGGGATATCTTGAACCGCCGCCGGGAAGGGATATTAACTCTGATAAATTTCCGTCTGAATAAATATGAGTTGAAAATATTCCTCTTCTCTCTTTTGTGCCTTCAATTATAACTGAGCCGGCACCGTCGCCGAAAAGGATACATGTTGTCCTGTCCAGCCAGTCTGTGAATTTTGAAATCACTTCCGTTCCTACAAGAAGTATCCTTTTGTGCATCTGTGCTTTTATCAAACTATTAGCAATATGGAGGCCGTAAATAAAACCCGAGCAGGCAGCATTTACATCAAAAGCAGCAGCATTTTTTGCTCCTAACATTCTCTGAAGAAAACATGCAGTAGAAGGAAAAGGCATATCTCCTGTAACAGTTGCGACTAAAATAAGATCTATATCCTTTGATTTAAGGTGAGCCCTTTTTAAGGCTATCTTTGCAGATTCATAAGCAAGGTCTGAAGCGGCCTGATTACCGTTTACTATTCTGCGCTCTTTTATTCCAGTTCTTTCGGTTATCCAATCGTCAGATGTATCAACAATATTTTCGAGGTCATAATTTGTTACAACATTTTCTGGAACATAAGAACCCGTAGATATAATTCTTCCTTTGATCAAGATTATTTTTTCCTATCTTGCAGATCTCTTTCTATTGCGATCGAGATCGCTTTGTAAACTTTTTTTTCAGCAATGTCAGCAGCAACTTTAATAGCATTTTTTATGGCTTTTGATGATGACCTTCCATGGCTTATTATACTTGTGCCATTAATTCCTAGCAATGGAGCTCCACCGTATTCATCATAATCAGTCCTCCTTTTGAAATTCCTGATAGCAGGTTTCATAAGAAGATAACCGATTTTACCGGCTGAAACAGAAGATATTTCCTTTTGCAACATTTTCAATATTGTTTCAGCAAGTCCCTCGCTGATTTTCAGGGCAATATTGCCTGTAAATCCATCACATACTACAACATCGGCCTTTCCCGAGAAAATTTCTCTGCCCTCGATGTTACGGATAAATTTAATCCCTGAATTCTGAATAAGCTTAAACGCCTCTTTTGTGACCTCGTTGCCTTTTGAGTCCTCTTCTCCTATACTCAGTAGTGCGACTTTTGGTTTTCTTTTTCCAAGGATCAGTTTGCAGTAAGTATTTCCCATCAAAGCAAATTGCAGAAGGTTTTCTGGTTTGCAGTCAACGGTCGCACCTACATCAAGCATTATAAAAACATCCTTTAAAGTAGGCATCAAAGTCGCAATAGCAGGTCTGTCGACACCTTTTGATTTCCCCAGTAATAATAGAGATATTGCCATAACTACACCGGAGTGTCCTGCACTGACAAAAGCATCAGCTTTACCTGACTTGACGAGTCGAATGCCTGCATGTATCGAAGAATCTTTCTTTTTCCTTATGGAATGGGAAGGGGATTCATGCATCTCGACAACCTGAGAAGCATGCTGTATAGAAAGGCGATGTGAATTATATCTCGTGTTCTTTAGCTCTTTATTAATCAGAGTTTCATTGCCAACAAGAATTACGTCAATATCTTTGTATTCATTTATGGTCTCAACAGCTCCCTCGATATTTACAGTCGGAGCTTGATCTCCTCCCATAGCATCAAGAGCTACTATCATAGTTACTTTTCAACTATTTCAAGAATTTTATGGCCATTATATGAACCACAGCTAGTGCATGCCCTGTGAGGCAGTTTTAGTGCTTTGCATTCAGGACACACACTGAGATTCGGTAATCTACCTTTCCAGTTAGCCCTTCTTTTATCCCTTCTTGACTTCGAATGCCTGTGTGTAGGATTTGCCAATTTCTACTCCTTTTGTTTTTCCAATAAACTTTTTAAAACTTCAAGCCTTGGATCTATATCTTTTTCTTCACAAAAACAGCTTTCTGTATTTAAGTCTTTTCCACATTTAGGACATATGCCCTTGCAATTCTCATCACATAAAGGTTTCATATGTATATTAAGCAAAATCTGCTCTTTGAGTATGTCATGTAAATTAATTTCACTTCCTGTATAAAATCCTGTATCCATTTCATCACCTTTTAATTCGTGTCTTGCAATACGCAATTCTTTAATAGGATTAAGAACCATATAAAAGGGTATATCCATTTTTTTATCAAAATTTTTTAAACATCTGCTGCACTGGAATTCCAGTTTAACATTTAATCTGCCATTAATTATTATTTGATTCTCGTTCTTGAGTAGCTCAAGATGAGCTGTTACGGGAGAAACTGCATTATAATTTTCTAAGATAAGTTTCTCCTCTATATCTAAATTAAGGCCTTCGTCGGGAATATCTTCTATTGAAAATTTCATTTTAAAAGATCGTTATAAAGTAATCAAAAAATTATTATAAAAACTTATTTTATTATAAGTCAAGATTATTATATGTCAAGAAATCTCATACAAAAACTAGAGGCAGACACTCTCTTAAATTATTAACAATAAATAGCTTATTTATGATTTTGGCAATTCTATTTGAGATGATCCTTATTTTCTTATTTGCCTTTTTTCTTCTTTTTTCCACTCTTAAGGGTTTTATACAGTTCATACGCTTTTTTAGGTGTTTCATTATCGTGCACTACTGCTCTCACAGCCTGTATCATGGCTACAGGATCATCTGATTGGAAAATATTCCTGCCCATATCAACCCCTGAAGCACCACGCTTTATTGCATTGTAAGTGAGTTCAAGTGCTTCGAGTTCCGGCAGTTTCTTGCCGCCTGCCATTACTAATGGAACAGGGCAGGTCTTTACAATATTATCGAATCCTTCACAATAATAAGTCTTGACGAAATGTGCGCCAAGTTCAGATGCTATTCGGCAGCATAGCGAAAGATATCTTGCATCGCGTGCCATATCCTTTCCAACTGCTGTAACTGCCAGCACAGGTATACCGAAGCGCTGACCTTCGTCGACCAGCCTTGATAGATTAAGAAGAGTTTCTTTTTGATTAGGAGCACCAACATAAATCGATAAAGCCATTGCAGAAACATTCAATCGCATGGCATCTTCTAATGTTACTGTAATCCCTTCATCTGACAACTCGCCCAGTATGCTGTTTCCTCCGGATACCCTGAGGACTATCGGGACACTGGTATTGGCAGCTACAGATGTTCTCAGGATTCCTCTTGTGGGCATCAATGCATCAGCATATGGCAGGATAGGTTTAATAGTTTTACCTGCATCTCTTAGACCTGATGTAGGCCCGAGAAAATATCCGTGGTCAACTGCAAGCATTACAGTCCTGCCATCGGATTTAATTATTCTTGAGAGACGGTTTTTTAATCCCCAATCCATAATATCCTTCCTCCTGTTTAGTTAATTTAGTTTATATGGTTTTTCTGGTTTCTTTAGTTTCTCTAGTTTTTCTGGTTCGCCCTGCTCCCTGCTCCTAGCACCCTGCTTTTTACTCCTTACTCCTTACTTTCCTTTACGCTTTGTTCTTTGCCTTTACGCTATGCGCCATGCGCCTTGCGATTTACCTTTGTGGTTCAATTATAATCTTAAGTGATTCTTTTGCTGACTCTACAAGTTGAAATCCTTTCTGTGTTTCTGACAACGGCAATCTGTGGGTTATCATGTCAGTAACATTTATTTTTTTCTGTAGTATAAGTTCCAATGCAACCATATGTTCTTTATAATTTGCTGCGTAAGATGATGTTAGAGTTATTTCATTTCGCCAGAATAGTTCATTAACATTCAGCGGAATTGTAAAGTCCTGATTGGCTGGAGCAAAAAACAGCACCGTGCCCCCTCTGTCAACCGAATGCAATGCCTGATTGATGGCATTTTCGTCTCCAGTCGTAAGTATAACTATATCAGCAAGCCTGCCCTTATTTAGCTTTCTGAACATTTCGGGAAGATCATTTCTTGCATCAATAGAATCGTCAGCGCCTAATCTTTCAGCAAAATCAAGCCTGTATTGAGTTATATCTGCAGCAACAATAAGTGATGCGCCCAGAATTCTGGCTAGCTGGATGTGCAGAAGTCCTGAAATACCGCTGCCTATGACAAGAATACTTACTCCTGTCTTTGTTTTTATAATCCTATGTCCACGGTAAACACAGGCGAGCGGCTCGATAAATGTAGCTTCTTCAAATGATATTTCCCCGGGCAGCAGATAGACACCCCTTTCTACATTGATTGAAGGAAGCCTTACATACTCTGAAAACCCCCCCGGGTAGAAATTTGTCTGTCTTAAAGTCTCGCAGACAGTGTGATGGTCCATCAGACAATAATGGCAGGTGTTACAGGGAACATGATGTGATGCTGCAACTCTATCACCTACCTTATATTTCTTAATGCCGCTGCCGACAGCAGACACTTCGCCAGCTATTTCATGGCCAAGAACAAGTGGAGTCCTGTTGGCGCGATACCAGTGCATTACATCGCTTCCGCATATACCGCTTGCAATTACACGTATAAGCATTTCTTGATTACCGATCTCAGGAATAGGCATTTCCTCGAGCCTGATATCATTACTGCCATAATACATCGCAACCTGCATTTTTTACTCCAGATTATTTAACTCGTTTGTATTTACGATTCGGGCGTCGTTGCCTGATAGCTTTACCGATAGATGTTTACTCACGCGCTAATATCTATATTGGAGATTATAAGGCTTGGAGCACCAATATTACCATAAAATTTAAGGTCATCACCAATTGCCTCAATATTATCGAAAAATTCAAGAATGTTTCCGGAAATTACAGCCTCCTTAACAGGAAATTTTATCTCTCCTTTTTCAATCCAGAGACCTGTCACACCGATCGAAAAATTTCCTGTTATTGGATTGGCAGTATGTACTCCCATTGCATCAAGTATATATAATCCACGGTTTATCAAGCTGAAGATACTGTCCTTTGTGATATTATCCGAGCTGGAGGCAGATTCAAGAAAAAGATTGGTTATCCCTACTGAGGGCAATGTTGAAAATCCACCTCTTACAGCATTGCCAGTTGAGAACGTACCGCCTTTCCTGGCCGTATATGTATTATATAGATAAGTCTGGAGAACTCCGTCCTTGATTAATATCTTTTCTTTTACCGGGACTCCTTCGTCATCAACAGGTTTGCTACCTAATTTTCCCGGCAGAATCCCGCTGTCGATTATATTTATCTTTGGGCTTATGACTTTTTTATTTAGTTTATCTCTTAGAAGTGATTTACCCTTCTGGACAGACTCAGAAGAAAGAGACATGGCAAATATACCAAGAAAATCAACTGTTACAGTATTGTCTAATACAACAAATGCCTTTGATCCTTCAATCTTTCGTGCACCTAGCAGGAGGACCGCACGTTTTGCTGCATTTCTGCCTATTTCTTCGAAAGAGATGTTATGAATGAATCTTTCTCCCTGGAAATCCCAGCCTATCTGACTATCATTACCTTGCTCAGCAATCGCCATAACCTGTGCTGAACATGATGTAGATAAGTAGTTTGTTTTTATGTTGTTGGAATTCATAATTATTGTCTCGGATGATGTAAATGAGCCAGAGGCCTTTCTAACTTTTTTAATCCTGTTATCCTCTTTATATGCAAACTTTTCAAGAAGCATCGTCTTCTTGATAGCATCTTCTTCCCTTATTTTACTTAATGCGCTATCGAACACCTTGACATCAGACATGCCGGATGCTTCTGGCAGATCATTATAGATGTCTTTGTCCGAATTGTTCGCTGACTCAATGGCATTTTTAATTACCGCATCCTTCTCCCTTATGTCAGTAGAATAAGAAAAGCCAAGAGATCCATCTTTGACAATGCGTAATGAATACCCGCAGCTCAGAGAAGAGGTGAGCGAATCAACAGACTGGTCTTTAATCTCAACAGACAGGTTTTTTGAGGATCTTATATATACTTCTGCCTCTTTAGCACCTTTCTTGAGGGCTTTTGAGATTATTTCTTCAGCAAAACTAACATCAATCTTCATAATATGAAGCTGATGCAGTATCGGATTCCCAGACAGTTACTGCAGACACCTGGATATTATCATTATTTATTCTCTTTTTAATGGAATCATATATCCATTTTGCAATATTTTCAGAAGAAGGATTTTTTTCGGTAAAGGGAAAAATATCGTTTAAAAATGTATGGTCGAGTGGCGAAATTACTTCTTTTGCTGTTTTTTTAATATCTTGAAAATCTATCGCGATATCTAATTCATTTAATTTATCTGCTATTACATTTATCTGTACCTTCCAGTTATGACCGTGAATATTCTCGCATTTTCCTTTGTAGCCTCTTAGCTGATGTGCAGAAGAAAAACCTAATTCTACTGTTAATTCATACATAATTAAATTACCTCCGGAATCTATGCAGTCTTTTTAAAAATAGATATATAGGGAAGGTTTCTGAATTTATTGTCATAATCAAGCCCATAGCCTACAACAAATTTATTAGGAATTTCAAATCCTACATAATCAAGTGGAATATTAACCTGTCTTCTCTCCTTTTTATCAAGGAAAGTGCATATTTTTAAACTCAAGGGGCCTTTAATGAGCATACGCTCCCTTATATAGTTGAGAGTAATACCTGTATCTATAATATCTTCTATGAGCAGGACATCTTTATTAGTAACATCCTCCCTGAGATCATAATGAATTGTAACCTCATTTGATGTATTGGTATTGATGTAACTTGAAGCAATCAAAAAATCAATAGCCAGGGGTACCCTTATAAGCCTTACAATATCGCTGAAGAACATAAAAGCACCTTTTAGAATTCCAACTGCAAGCAGATTCTTTCCCTCATAGTCTTCCGATATCCTATCAGCAAGTTCAACAACCTTCTTCTGTATCTGTTCAACTGTAAGAAATGGTTTACCAACTACCATCTGTACCTCCTGCAAGTGCTTGTATTTTTATATTAACCTGAGTATTAATTAATCTCAACCAAAATATGCCTCTTCATTTTAGTTTTTACTCTGTTAGAGTGGTAATTACCTGAATTTCAGCAGATGGTGGTATAATGCTACCATCAGCGTATACCATTAGAGAAAGCATAAATCTTAAGGGGGTTTAAAGTTATTAGACTTTTATTAAATTTAAAAAGTTAGGGGTGAGCACAATTTGATAAATTTTAATGGAATCAACCATTTAGCTATGGTAACCGGGGATATGGACAGCACTATACGTTTCTGGAGAGATTTGTTGGGAATGAGATTGATTGCCAGACTCGGGAAGCCCGGTTACAGGCACTACTTTTTTGAAATTTCAAGTAATGATACTATCGCATTCTTCGAGTGGCCTGGTGCAGAGACAATACAAGAAAAGGAACATGGCAGGCCGGTTAAGGGACCGATTGTCTTTGATCACGTATCATTTGGAGTTGAAACGGATGAAATCCTATGGGAAATTAAGGACAGACTTAATGCAGCAGATATCTGGGTTTCTGAAATTATAGATCACGGTTTTATTCATTCTATATATACCTTTGACCCTAATGGTATTCCAATCGAGTTCAGTTGCAATGTCAAGAGCTTTGAAATCCGTAAAAACCCGGTGATGTTGGATTCCGGACCTTCTGATATTGCAAGGGAAGGAGCAGAACCTCAATCAGGCAAGTGGCCGGTTGTAGATAAGCCCACACCGGCAGATGAACAAATTATCTATCCCGGAATGGGCAGTGAATTCTTTCACGGTACAAAGAAATAAACTGAATAGTAGAATTGACAAAGCTTCTTGTTATTAGAAGATAACTTTAGTATTATTTTAATGTGATCAACACATTTTTAATCATCTTATGTTGTTTAACACTTAAAGAAGCTCATCTTTTTAAAGGGTTTAATTCGAAAGGAGTTATGAAAGTATGGAAGATCTAAAAAAATCTGAGACATGGCGAGTATTCAGGATACAGTCGGAACTTGTTGACGGATTCGAGACATTACATGATCTTGGACCTGCAGTAACTATTTTTGGAAGTGCTAGATCAGCACCAGGTAACAGGTATTATGAAGATGCTGTTTCTCTAGCAAAGATGCTGTCAGATGACGGCTTTGCTATTATAACAGGTGGCGGTCCTGGCATTATGGAAGGTGCCAATAAAGGTGCAAAGAAGAGTAAATCTCCGTCTGTAGGTCTTAATATAGAAATTCCACTAAAACAGGCAAAAAACAAATATCAGGATATCGGAATTACCTTCCGTTATTTTTTTATAAGGAAGCTGATGTTTATCAAATATGCAATTGCTTTCATAATCTTTCCCGGTGGGTTTGGCACGATGGACGAGCTTTTCGAGGCATTAACACTTGTGCAGACCAAAAGGATAGACTCTTTTCCTATAATACTCTATGGTTCAGAGTTCTGGGAGGGTCTTATAGAGTGGATGGGGAATACCCTAATTCCTAATGGTATGATTAATCAAGAAGATCTCAGATTTTTTAAAATATTAGACAGTCCAAAAGACGTATGTTTTTATATAAATGATCATTACAGATTACATAGATAGGATTTAAACCGGATTATGAATTCTCTAATATTTTTTTACCTTCAAGAGCCTTCTCGTTTGAAGGTGAAATACTAAGCGCCTTTTTGAAGGTATTTCCTGCCCTTTTATTAAATCCAAGTCCCAGAAAAGCATGACCAAGCTCGGCAAAATATTCAGCATTTTGCGGTTCGAGTTGTATTGCCTTATTTAAAACTTTTGCTGCATCCTTGAATATCCTTAATTTATTAAGGACCATTCCGTAATAATAGTGATAAACAGGTTTGGAATCATCAAAATATATTGCCTCGCTGAATAATTTTTCTGCTTCGCGCAGACTTTTTACCGCCATCCTGGATCTCCCTTCATTAAACCGTTTTTTAGCAATATCTTCATTTGAGGCTGACTTTGCAGGATGCTTATATAAAGAACTGTCATACTCTCTTCTTTTTTGAGGATTGGACAGGGTACTGTATGCAATTGTAATGTTAGAGAATATAGCATTTAATTTTATTTTTAAATCCTCTGAATGGAGGGCAAAATGCCTGTCTGGATGGAATTCTTTTGCCATTGAAAAATATGATTTTTTTATATCTTTATCTGTAGCTTTTTTATCTACACCTAAGATCTCATAATATCCAAGGGTTTTATATGAATTGTACATTTTTTCCACATTGTTTAAGAATTCGGGATCTATTTCAGGATGAGGTTCACTTATGAAGTCTTCAGGAGAGAAGTCTGAAGGAGTTTTATTACTTTTTATTACGATTATCTTTGCACTAAGCAGGGCAAAGATTGTCTTGATTGATTCAAAATCATTTACTGGAGATAGTGAAAGTATTTCTTTTACAGTGGAATTGCCACTTATAAGAGAAAGTATCTCTTTCCCAATTTCATCAAGCGTAAGGTCCTGAAAGAGATCCAGGGGATTTTGAGAAAGGCTTATAACAGCATCTAATTGAGGGAAGTCCTGTAGTATATATTGAAAATTGTAAACCCGTTTGATGCCCTGGTATATAAGATTTGCAGCGCTTAGGTTCAGGGTTATCGCCTCTTTGGTAGGTAGCGGACCCTCTTTGAATTCAAACTTTCCGCATTCAGCGTTTAAGGTGTTGACAATGATCTCCTCAACCTGATGCCTGATAACATTCGAGAGTTCATCCAATTTTAAATAACCTAGTTCGACAAGCAGAGTTCCCAACCTTTTGCCTGTTGCTTTTAGTCTATCGGAAACCTCAAAAAATTGTTCAAGGGTAATTTTTCCTTCTTTAATGAGAACTTCACCAAGGCGGTCATCTTCCAGATTTGAACTTGCAAATATCAGATCGCCGTTCTTGATATATATCTTTGTGAGCCTTATGCCGTGTATTATTTCCAGGATACCTGTTTTTGTGCTCCTCTGAAGACCAATCAAAATATCGGAAATTCTGAAATCTGAGCAGGACCCACAAATGTTGTTAGTCCTTTTAAATCCTACGATGTAACCATCTTCTGTCTGTTTTGTCCGTACGACTTCACCGATAAACTTCATCTCAGGGTCTTCGATATTTAATTCGATAAGGCTGCCAGTTTGAAGTGAGAGATTACTATCTAAAATATATAAGGAGATACCATCGGCTGAGTAATCGATAATTTTACAATTATATGTTCCTGAATCCAGATTGAGTATAAACTCGGTCTCTTTTTTGTATCTCTTAAAATTTCTTCTGTCTTCTGATTCCATCAAAATATAATAACACAAATTTTATACTACAGCATCTGATATATTCTTATTTTAAAAGGGTTTTTGTGATTAATTTTGAGACAAAACTTTCTATGCTAAAATTGTCTGGTAAAATATTTACTATTACGGAGGGGTGATTAGTTTTAATTAAAGAATTCAATAATCTTTATATATAAAATTCATGATTTCTATAAATGTACTATCGTCTTTTATATAACAAATATTTCCTGTTTGACAAGAGATACTGGAATTACTATGTTGCACATTGTACCACCATAGGTTCTGAATCTTTCTTTTTTTCATCCACAACAATTCTTTCGCGCTTTATTATTTCATTAACTAAATTATAAAGCCTTAATCTATCATATGTATTCATACCTGCTAAATCAGCATATATACTAAAACCTTTTCCATTGAAAAAATACAAACTTTCTTTCTGATGTTCTTTGCTCCATAGATCAGATAAAGACTGTAAAATTATTCCTTCAGCTAGCGACTTTAATCCCATTTCTTCCCTCCTTTATTCAAAATAAATATTTATATGCTCAATCAATAAATAATCGTATATATTTTCTTTATCAAGATACATGCCAACCTGAAAGGGAAAAATTGATCAAGTTTTTTAAATAAAAACAAAAGGTTAGTATAGATAATGCTATGTTAACAGATTATGTAGTGACAAAAAATGTCTCTCATAAGTCAAAAAATTGACCTCATAGTTGATTGATTTATCCATTATTCTCTAAAAATTTCATAACCTCACTTAATCTTGGAATTCCTGTTCTTCCCCCTATACTCATACATTTCATCGCTGCTAAAGCAGTTGCAAATTTGATTGTTTCACCGAGGCTCCAGCCCTGTAATAGTCCATAAATGTATCCACCATGAAATACATCACCTGCCCCTGTAGTATCAATCGCTTCCACCTTGAATGCAGGCATCTCAATAACCAAATCATCCGAAATGGTTATGCTTCCAAGTTCACCCATGGTGATCGTGAGGACCTTGATACCAAGTTTATCCTTCTCTTTCTGCAAAGCCTCTGGAGTATGAACCCAGCCATTTCCTTTTGAGAATCCCTCAGATGCTACGACATAATCAGATAGCTGGGCTATCTCAAGAAGGCCAGGCCGGGCACTTCCAGCATCGAGCATAACGGGGATATTCAATGCTCTGGCCTTCTCCGCAGCATAGATTGAAGGTTCTTTCATAAGTCCGTCAAGAAGAAGGAAATCACTTCCATCAAGTAAGTTATCTATTATCTCTTCAGAACATAGAGCTTCTCCAGAGTGCCTTCTCCAGAATATAGTTCTTTTGGCGGTATCTTTCTCGATTACAATAAATGCCACTTGTGATAATATGCCCTCTATTTTTATAAGCCCGGCAACATCAACTCCTTCTTCTATTAATGATTTTCTGATCATATCTCCTGCATAATCATCGCCTATAATTCCATAAAATCTGCACGCAATTCCCAATCGTGAAAGTGCTACAAGTGCAGTAGCAACAGGACCTCCACCCTGTTCATACCATTCAAGCACTTCTTTTTTGGTATCAACATCAGGATACTTATCTATAAGGGCAAGGTAATCCAGCGAGCACTGTCCCAGACCTGTAACAATCATGAGTAATTATACTGCTAAAAAGCCTGATTAAAAAAGTAAAGAGTAAAAAGCAGGGTGCAAGGAGCAAGGCAAAAAAATATGAAGTAAGAAGTAGGGAGTATGAACTAAGCAGTAAAGAGAGCGTTAAAAGTTATTCGTTAAACACGACAGACGTAACCGACACACGAAACGGGCTTCGTAACCGTAAGACGTAACCGATAAACGAAACCTGGCCTGTTAATTCAAAAAGATTACTTGACAGAGCGGGCGTCGTTTGCGAATACTGTGACATTAATATCTGAGGGTTTATTTAGATAACAGAACACTTTAAAAAAATCTTGAAAATCTGTTATATTATTTTGTTATTTTTTAAAGGAGGGGAATTATTATGGGAATTCTAGACTGCATAGGTAATACTCCTCTTGTTAAGCTGGAGAAAGTAAACCCTTATTCAAAAGTTAAAGTACTGGCCAAACTTGAAGGAAACAATCCAGGTGGTTCAGTCAAGGACAGGATTGCATATTATATGATTAAGGATGCTGAAAAAGTAGGTACTCTTAGAAATGGAGATACCATACTTGAAGCGACTTCTGGCAATACAGGTATTGGTATTGCAATGGTGGGTGCAGCAAAAGGTTATAAAGTCAAGCTTGTTATGCCTGAATGTGTAAGCCTGGAAAGGAGGAAAATCCTCGAGGCTTTTGGCGCTGAACTTGTTTTAAGCCCTGGTAATGAAGGCACTGACGGTGCGATTAAACTCTCACACAAATTATTGAATGAGTCACCTAATGGATATTTCATGCCCAATCAATTTGATAACATTTCTAACATCAAGGCTCATTATGAAACCACTGGAAAGGAGATTATTGAACAGACGGACGGAGATATCGATATATTTGTTGCAGGCATGGGTACAACAGGTACCCTTATGGGAGCTGGCAAGAGACTTAGAGAGTATAATAAGAATATAAAGATAATAGGGGTAGAACCTTTATTAGGACATCGTATTCAGGGGTTGAAGAATATGAATGAATCGATCGTTCCAAAGATATATGACCATAATTTCCCTGATGATAAATTAAATGTTAACGATGATGAGGCTTTTGAGATGACTCGTAAACTTGCATTGAATGAAGGCCTTTTCGTTGGTATGAGCAGCGGTGCTGCACTTTGTGGTGCCTTGAAAATGGCTGAAATGATTGATAAGGGGACAATAGTTGTGATATTACCTGACAGGGGTGACCGATATTTAAGTACCGCATTATTTACCTCAGTATGTGCAAAATGCCCGCCTTAAGCACAAACCCAAAACAGTAGGCACTAAGAAGTAAGCATTAAAACGCAAGGCGCATGGAGCACGGAGCAGGGCGAAAAGGGAAAAAAGTATGGGGTTAGGAGTAAGGAGTAGGAAGTAAGCAGTAAATGACTAAATAAACTATATAAATATATATATTCCAGCCGAAGGCTATCTTCCAATGCGAAGCATTAATTCCAGCCTGCCCCGTTAATTGTCATTATATGTTTATTTAACTGGGGGCTCAGCTCACTTCCAATTCTGAGAATTAAATTGTCCTTAAACCATATAAACCAGATAAACTAAAGAAACCTGAGAAACTTGATTACAATACGGGCTTCATAACAGTAATCATTTAAATGTTTATATAATTCTGTGTTTTCATTTACTGCTTACTTCTTATTATGAGCTATGAACTTTTGCTGGGGGTGACAGGGAGGATAAAATTATACTAACTATGCTTATAATTAGAGCTCCGCATAATGCCGGCTTAAACCCATCAACATAAAACCCGAGACCAAGTACTTTTGAAAGCGATGATGTCATGCTCAGCATCATTGCATTTATTACAAATGTAAAGAGACCAAGTGTGAAAATAATAAGTGGTAATGTAAATAATTTTATGAACGGTCGAATAAAGCTGTTTACAAGCCCGAAGATTATAGCAACAAGAAGTATTTCCCACCAGGTCCCGGTATAAATAATGCCTGGCACAAAATGTATTGCTATAAGAATTGCTATTGTATTTATAATCCATCTGGTTAATATTTTTTCCATATGAATTTACACTGATATAAAGTATTGTTATCTTTATCTGATGGCATTCAAAGCAAGGTCATTTCTAAAGGGGTTTTAAAATCCGTATTCCTTCCATCTTGAGTCAACGAGTTTTTTTATTTTCTCGGACATGAATAGTTCATCAGGCCAGTCGCGCATCATGCCTTCTTCTCTTGATTTTCTGGTTGCGTCTATACCCATTTTAGCCCCGTATCTGGGCCAGTTTGCTGAATGGTCAAGGTCATCTAGGGGGCCTTCAGCAAATACAGTATCTCGTTTCCAGTCGACATTATTAAGTACTCTCCAGGAAGTATATGAGAGGTTATGTACATCAACATCATCGTCAACCACGATAATCAGTTTTGCAAACATCATCTGCCCTTTGCCCCAGAGGCCATGTATTATTTTTTTTGCATGTCCCGGATAACTTTTTTTAATAGACAAAATTGCAAAGTTATGAAAGACACCTTCAATAGGAAGGTTTATATCTTTTATCTCGGGAAAATCGAGTTGTATAAGAGGCAGAAAGATCCGTTCGGTAGCCTTTGCCATATAACAGTCTTCCATGGGGGGTTTTCCGACTATAGTTGCAGGGTATATCATATCTTTTCTGTGGGTTATACACGTTACATGGAAAACAGGGTAATAATCTGCAGCTGAATAAAAGCCTGTATGGTCGCCAAAGGGTCCCTCAAGGCGCATTTCACCAGGATTCAGGTAACCCTCAATAACAAGCTCACTGTTAGCTGGAACCTCGATATCTGATGTAATGCATTTGACTAATTCCACAGATTCCTTTCGCAAAAAGCCTGCAAATAACATTTCATCAACTGATTCAGGCAATGGTGCGCTTGCGGCATATATAACTGCAGGGTCGCCGCCGACAGCAATAGCAGCAGGCATCCTTTTATTAAGTGCTTTATACTTGTCGTAATGCCTTGCTCCATCCTTATGTATGTGCCAGTGCATACCTGTTGTTACGTTATCATATATGTGAATGCGATACATTCCGCAGTTTCGCCTGCCTGTTTCAGGATCATTAGTAAAAACCATGGGTAAAGTTATAAATCTGCCCTCATCAGTTGGCTGACCATCACCTGGCCAGCATTTTATAATCGGGAATTTACTCAGATCAGGATTGTCTTTTTCAATAACCTCCTGACATGGACCTTTTTTCACCTTTTTGGGAAAATATTTAGAAATTTCAAAAAGTTTTGGGAAAAATGCCAGTTTTTCAATTATTGACTCTGGAGGTGCCTGATTTAGCAAGTCAACAATTCTTTTTGCAATGTCATCAAGATTATTCACCTCGAGGGCAAGACACATCCTTTCATATGAACCAAAGAGGTTTGTAACAATAGGAAATCCGGAATTTTTTACTTTATCAAAAAATAACGCTTTTCCTCCGCCAAGTGCCTTACACATCCTGTCCGTAATTTCACTAATTTCGAGGATTGGGTTCACTTCGGCAGAAATATGGGTAATAAGTCCTTTATTTTCAAGTACTTTGATAAATTCTCTTATATCTTTATATGACATTTAATATCCAATATAAACCATAAGGTTATCAACGTACTATAATAACACATTGACATAGCTGCTTAAAACAGTCAAAATAAATAAAAAACTATTCGAATTTAAACAAAAATTTTCTTGACAAGTGTCTATGTCATTAATATAATTAAGAAAATTCTATGTGGGAGATATATCAATGACAAAAGCTGATCTTGTAGATGCAATTTTTGAAAAGGTCGGTCTGTCCAAAAAAGAAGCTCAGGATATAATTGAGATTCTATTTCAAACAATTAAACAGACCTTTGCAGAGGGTGAATCAGTTAAAATATCAGGGTTTGGCACCTTTAACGTAAGGAAAAAGATGTCCCGAAGAGGAAGGAATCCTAAAACAGGTGAAGACCTTGAAATCACACCGAGAAAGGTGGTAACCTTCAGAGTTAGCAATCAATTGAAGGAAGAGATTGAAAAATTAGATGCATAAGCCTGCTAGTGAAATTGCAAGAAATAAGTTGCCTTTGCCTGATAAGCTTTTTTATAAAATAGGCGAGGTAAGTAAAATTACCGGTGTCGAGTCATATGTCTTAAGATACTGGGAGACAGAATTTTCTTTTTTGAGACCGAGGAAGAATAAGTCGGGACAGAGGGTTTATATTAAGAAAGATCTCGAACTTATTCTTCATTTAAAAAGACTGCTTCATCAAGAAAGATACACGATTGAGGGTGTAAGAAAAAAATTTGGTGAAGGCACTCTAAAATTGTCCGAGCCAAAAGAGGATTTTGAAGTAAATACAGAAGATTCTAAAAGCCCTGCCGAAATAATAGAAGTTGTCAAAAAGAAACTCAGAGATATCTTAAATCAGATTAATTAAACGGGGCGTGGCGCAGCCTGGTAGCGCACTCGCTTGGGGTGCGAGTGGTCGCCCGTTCAAATCGGGTCGCCCCGACCATTAAGTGATTGTTTTGATTTACCTCAGTTGGAATTTTTTTCAAATCTTCTTGTCATTCCAATTTTATATTTTTGACTTTAAGTTTTATTTTCTATAATTTAATAATAAAGGAATATCAGGATGACGGCAGATGAGTTATATAAAAAAGGTATTATTTTTTTGAAAGATAACGACCGCCTTAATGCACTTTCATGTTTTGAAAAAGCATACAGTCTTAAAAAATCTCCTGAAATTCAGTCTTATCTGGCTTTATGTATAGCAATGGAAAGAGGTCAGGTTAAAGAAGCAATTAAGCAGTGTACAGAAGCTATCGAGCAGGAACCCCATAATACCGTGCATTATCTTAACCTTGGCAGAGTATATCTGAAGGAAGGTAGAAAGGTTGATGCAATAGAGATATTTAGAAAGGGGCTTTCTTTTGGCGACAATCCAGAGATACGTGTTCTTCTCGACAGTTTTAAAATCAGGAAGAAGCCCATCTTCTATTTCCTGCCCAGGGATAATTTTTTTAATAAATATATGGGACTGCTGCTGAGATGGCTCAGGCTTAGATAGATATATTTTTACCCCATTAGAGGATGAAGTTCTCTAACGGTGTTTACGTGTTTTAATAAATAGCTGTTATCTTTTATAATTGTTCATGAAATTTATTGCTGACCTTCACATACATTCCAGATATTCACGTGCGACAAGCAAGGATATGTGTCCTGAGAGCCTCTGGAAGTGGGCTCAGTTAAAGGGCATAAAAGTAGTGGGTACCGGAGACTTTACGCACCCTGCCTGGTTTTCAGAATTAAAAGATAAGCTTGAACCTTCAGGCAACGGTTTGTTTCATTTAAAAAAGGAATTTCAGACAGATCATGTACCGGATTCCTGTGCTTCAGATGTTTTCTTTCTTCTCTCAACCGAGATTAGTTGTATTTATAGTAAAAGTGGTAAAACGAGAAAAATTCACTGTATTGTCTTTTCAATTGATTTTGCCGAGGCAGCAAGGATAAACAGGACATTATCAAGAATAGGCAATCTTTCTGCAGACGGCAGGCCTATACTCGGTCTGGATGCAAAAGAACTTTTGAAGATCATAATTAATGAATCGCCGCGGGCAATGCTCGTGCCTGCACACGCATGGACACCACATTTCTCCATATTCGGTGCTTTATCTGGTTTTGATTCTCTGGATGAATGTTTTGAAGAACTGACCCATCATATTTTTGCAATCGAAACAGGCCTTTCGTCAGATCCTTCTATGAACTGGAGACTGTCTGCACTCGATAAAATTACACTGATATCAAATTCAGACGCCCATTCTCCTTCCAAGCTTGGTCGGGAGGCAAATATATTTGGTTCAGATATATCATATGAAGGCATAACCAGTGCTTTAAAAACAAAAAGTGGCTTTCTCGCCACAATTGAATTTTTTCCTGAAGAAGGAAAATATCATTATGATGGTCACAGAACTTGTGGTGTTTGCCTCTCACCAGAAGAGACAGTAAAACATAATTTTATATGTCCTGTTTGCGGTAAGAAAGTCATAATCGGGGTTATGCACAGGGTTGAAAAGCTTGCAGACAGGCAAAACGGTTTTAAACTGGAGGGTGCTCCTGATTATTATTCAATAATCCCTCTGCCTGAAATAATAGCTGAGACTTTAGGTGTAGGTGTAAACAGCAAGGCTGTCGGTAATATATATTTTAAATTACTTAATGAACTGGGAAATGAATTTAATTTGCTCATTGAGACAGGTATTGAAGATATAGATCATGCAGGTTATCCGCAGGTTGCTGAAGCTATCTCAAGGATGCGTGAAAATAAAGTAAACATTATGCCTGGATATGACGGTGAATACGGAAGAATAAAAATATTCGAAGAGATAGAGAGAAAAGAAATTAAGGGACAGGGAAGGCTGTTTTGAGTTTTCTTGATGGTCTTAACGATTCACAGAAACAGGCTGTTATTTCGGTAGATAGTACAATATTGGTTATTGCAGGAGCCGGTACCGGAAAGACAACGACTGTAACACATCGTATCGCATACCTTATTGAGATGGGTATAAAGCCTGAGAACATCCTTGCTCTTACATTTACAAACAGGGCTGCAAAGGAGATGAAGGAAAGAGCAGCACTGCTACTTGGCAGGCATTTCGGGGATTTACTTGTTACTACATTTCACTCATTCGGTCTGCAGATTATAAAAGAGAATGCAGGTGAGAATTTTGTTATCTACGACAGATCAGAACAGTTCAATCTTATAAAAAAATTATTCAGAGGCTCAGACTCTTCAGTTCAGAAAAAAGCAGAATCAATCTCAAGAATCAAAAACCTCTTGGATGAACCGGATACTGATACAGAAAAATTATATAAAGATTACCAGATTGCGCTTACCAAAAACTCTGCGCTTGATTTTGACGATATGATAATCGTACCGATGGATATCCTGAAAAATACAATCGTTCTTGAAAGATATAAAAACAGATTTAAATATATCATGGTAGACGAATATCAGGATATAAACCCTGCTCAGTATAGGTTATTAAGGCTTATTTCAGGTGAACAGGCAAATATTTGTGCTGTAGGTGATTCTGATCAGGCCATATATACATTCAGGGGTGCAGATATAGATAACTTTCTGAATTTCCAGAGAGATTTTCCGTCTGCAAAGATGATCCGGCTGACCGATAATTATCGTTCAACTAAAAATATATTGAACGCATCAAATTATATTATTAAGAATAATAAAAGGAGAATTGACAAAGACCTAAATCCTGTAAAAGAAGATGGTGGAAAGATTACCGTGTTATCAATTCCAGATGAGATTGTTGAGGGCGAGGTTATTGTGGACGAGATAGAAGCAAGGGTAGGGGGGACCAGCCATTATCAGCACTATAAAGGAACAAATGTTCAGACTGAAGAAAGCCGCAGATTTTCAGACTTTGCTGTGCTCATGAGAACAAATGCACAGTCCAGGGCTATAGAGGAAACTTTTATCAGGTCAGGGATACCTTATCAGATGATAGGTGCCACTCATTTTTTGGAGAGACATGAGGTGAAAGACGTCGTTGCATATCTGAAAGCCGTTATAAATCCAGCAGACGATATGAGTATTGCAAGGATAATAAACAGGCCACCGAGAGGCATCGGTGAAGCAACCTTCAGAAACATAGAAAGCTATGCAGAGCACCATGGATTATCATTGTTTGATGCAATGAAGGCAGGCTCTGGATTGGGTGGTGACAGGAAAAAGAGAGTGAGAAAGTTTATTAACCTTATTGAACATTTTAAGAAATTAATTAATGAAGTTTATGCTGATGAAATACTTAATAGAGTAATAAAAGAGACTGGATTAAAAGAGATTTACCCGGAAAAAGTGGACAGTTTTTTAACTTTAGAGAATATTTCTGTGGCATATAGGGACATTGTTCCTCCATCATCTACCATGATTTTTATCAATGACATTACTTTAATGGTTCCGAGTGACGCATATGATCCAGTTGCCGATAAAGTTACAATCATGACACTGCACATGGCAAAGGGTCTTGAGTTCAGGACGGTTTTTATTACAGGAGTTGAAGGGGGATTGATACCTTTTACTTATAAGGATGTTAAAGATAAAGAAGAAGAAAGGCGACTTTTTTATGTTGGTATGACCAGGGCAAGTGATGATCTATTTATTTTGCATTCAAGGAGAAGATTTTTATTCGGACAGAAGCTAAGTCCCAGTCCTTCACCATTTATAAATGAGATTCCCAAGGAATTTATAGAAAGCAGGTTTGTCCCTGACAGGATTGTCAGGAAAAGAGAAAACTCCCAGATGGGATTGTTTTGAAATAGATGATTCATACCTCAAGATACTGTCTAAGATGTTAATTCTTATGAATACCTCAGTTTTATAACTTTAGTTTTAGTACTAAATATTTTTATAAATTCAAACTAAAGGGTGATTGAAAATTGGATTTATATAATTTAATCTAAAATACTAAGAAGGGGGACGGGTAGCAGCCAGTCCTTTCAAGAAGAAGTGCCGGATGTATTTAAAAAATATTCCGGCACTTTTTTTATATGGTATCATATAGATTCTAAGATGAGATATTTTAGAAGACTATATGACTGGGTTCTTCACTGGGCAGATACACCATACGGAACACCGGCACTTTTTATACTCGCCTTTGCTGAATCATCGTTTTTCCCTGTACCGCCTGATGTATTGCTAATCGCTTTGTGCCTTGGTGCTCGATCCAGATCTTTCAATTTTGCAGCGAATTGCAGTATTGCTTCAGTTCTGGGAGCTGTTTTAGGGTATGTCATTGGTTATTTTGTTTGGTGGACTGGTGAAGGTCAATTTTCGAGTTTGGCGCAATTATTTTTCAATTATGTTCCTGGATTTACAACAGAAATTTTCTACCTGGTACAGGCGAAATACAATGAATGGAATTTCTGGATTATCTTTACAGCAGGTTTTACATTTATTCCCTATAAAATATTTACTATAAGCGCAGGGGCTTTTAAAATAAATTTTATCATGTTTGTGGTTGCATCAATTATTGGCCGATCGGCAAGATTCTTTCTGGTAGCAGGGCTCATCTGGAAATTCGGAGACCCTATGCGAGAGTTTATTGATAAATACTTTAATCTCTTAGCCTTTATATTTACTGTACTATTGATTCTCGGATTCATAATTATAAAGTATGTATTTTGAAATAGGCAGTTGACTTTAGCGGGTATACGTAATAATCTGTTTATAAATATTTATGGATTAAGATTATGTGCACTTGTTCCTTTCCAGATAATATAATCGTATGCCCGTCTTGCAAGAGGGATGATGAGGGCTATAAGCTTGGTATGTCAGAATCTCCATTCAAGGATGTGGGTAACGGCCAGCTAATGTGCATTTGCGGACAATTTATTACACTAAAAGAGCGGATGTTGACTAATGACTATTGACCAGTGAATCAAAAAGAGCGGATGAATGAGTGATATTGTAGTTGGCATAGGTTTTTACAGAAGGGAGCAGTGGCCCTTGCTTCTTGATACAGCAGCAGACGCTCATATCATGGAAAAGACATACGATGAATGGTTGGAAGTACTGGATTCCTCGTTGGAAAAGATAAGAAAGCATGGTATTGAACCTGAGCTTGTAGAAGTGGACGTTATCGAATTTCTTGATTTTTGTAAAGAACATGGTATTCAGAATGATGCATCGGCAAGGTCAAGGTTTATTGTGAAATTATCTGAGAAGAATAAGCAAAAGTCTCCTTAAAAGTCCAGGTAAGGGTTATTGTTTTTTCGGTGAAAAGAGAAGAATTGTAACCGGACCGTCATTTATTATATGAACCTTCATCTTTGCTGCAAATTTACCTGTAGCTATTGAAGTACCTTCCTGCCTTAATTTATCAACCAATTTTGAATAGATTTCTCTGGCAATCTCAGGTTTTTCGGCCTTATCAAAAGAAGGCCTGTTTCCCTTTTGGCAGTTTGCTGCAAGTGTAAACTGTGATACAACGAGAATCTCTCCTTTTACGTCTTTTATTGACAGGTTCATCTTGCCTTCGGTATCTTCAAAAATCCTCAGGTTGGTAATTTTCTTTACAATATAATCGATATCCCTGTCAGTGTCACCCTTTTCAACACCCAGGAATACCAGTATGCCCCTGCCTATCCTGCCCGCGATTTCATCTTTGATTTCAACCTTCGCCTCAGAGACTCTCTGTATCAATGCTTTCATATTTTTTAACAGGAAACAGAGAAATTAACTGTTTTGTCTGACAATTTGTAGAATAAGCAAGATAAAGGGTATATGAAGGGGTTTATCCCGTAAAGAAACTTGTCTTTTCCACGGCGATCATTGATCATACTGGAATATATATTCGTCAGGCTTTGCTAATCCAAATTCTTCTCTGGCAAATTTTTCCCTGTAGAAAGGATCTTCTTTCAGTAATTTTATCTGTGCTTTAAGTTGTTGATTTTGCCTGTTTATATCATCTACCTGCTGTTCTAATTTTTGTTTAGTCTTATTAAGCTCGATATATTTGAACAGACCCATATCACCGAAGATGAGACTGATAGACAGATATATAAAGCTGAGAATTATGAAGGTTAAGAAGATAAGCCTTCGTTTCCTGATTTCAGATAGTACCTGTTTTCTTAAAAGATTATTTGTACTCATTTTCTTAAATTATAAAACGCTTCCCTGCCTTTGTATATTGCTGAGTCTGCAAGCTCTTCTTCTATAACAAGAAGCCTGTTATATTTTGCAACACGTTCACTTCTGGCAAGAGACCCTGTTTTTATGAAGCCCGTATTGCATGCAACCGAGAGGTCTGCTATTGTTGTATCCTCTGTCTCTCCTGACCTGTGTGATATTATAGTGGTGTATCCGGATGTCTTTGCCATTGAAATAGCATCAAGAGTTTCAGAGAGAGTCCCTATCTGGTTTAGTTTAATAAGTATTGAGTTTGCAATACGATTATTAATACCTTTTTTCAATAATTTTGTGTTGGTTACAAATATGTCGTCACCTACGAGCTGGACTTTTTTGCCGAGGATTGATGTCATTTTTTCCCATCCTTTCCAGTCATTTTCAGAGAGGCCGTCTTCAATAGAAAGGACTGGATATTTAGATATTATTTTATCGTAGTATTTGATGAGGTCGCCGGATGATATTTTTTTATCCTCAAACCTGTAGAGGTTTTTTTCGAAGAATTCCGAGGCTGCAACATCAAGTGCAATATAAATATCTTTGCCCGGTATGTAACCAGAATCCTTGATAGCATTTATAATAAGTGATATTGCCTCTTCATTATTTGAAAGGTTTGGTGCAAACCCGCCTTCATCACCTACAGCTGTGTTCAATCCCTTTTTTTTCAATATTTTCTTCAGCGTGTGGAAGATTTCAGAACTAGCCCTGAGAGCTGAGGAGAAATCTGCAAGTCCTGTCGGCATTATCATAAATTCCTGAATGTCAAGATTGTTATCTGCATGAGCACCGCCATTAAGTATGTTCATCATTGGTACAGGCAGTACTTTGGCATTGCAGCCTCCTATGTATTTATATAAGGGAAGATTATACTCTATAGAGGTTGCTTTACAAACAGATATGGATACGCCAAGTATGGCATTTGCACCCAGTCTCCCCTTATTTGGAGTGCCATCAAGCTCTATTAAAAGATTGTCTATGGATGTCTGGTCTTCGGAATTAATTCCGCGTAGTCTTGGTGCTATTTTCTCTAAGATATTTCTGATTGCCTTCTGAACGCCTTTGCCGTGGAACCTCCTTCCGCCATCTCTGAGTTCCAGAGCTTCTCTTTTGCCTGTTGAGGCACCTGACGGCACTGCAGCCTTTCCAATAACTCCACTGTCAAGATAAGTATCAACCTCTAAAGTTGGAATTCCTCTGGAATCAAAAATTTCTCTCGCTATTAAATCATAAATTTTTCCCATCCCTTTCTCCCTTTAAAAAATGATTCATGATACATCCTGCATCCTGTATATTGCTATAAATATTGTCTTATCAAAGATTCTACTCTATCCATATCAAGTGATCTGCCATCTAATTCAGACCTGTTTTTTATATGCCTCAATGTTGTGTCCAGATAAATTTTAAAATGCATCATCTTTTCGAGTATTGTATGGAATTCTGGCCCGGCTATAAGTTTCACATTTAAAGAGTTTAATTCGTTGAAGAACAGTAAAAACTCTTCGTAATCGTCGTATCTCAACAGCCTGAAAGTAAAACTCTCAAAATATGCCATAAAGTTCTTTAGCGAAGTAAAAACATCAAGACGCTCTTGAGAATTACTGGACTTTTCCTCTAATAACGTAATAAATTTGTGAAGTACAAAGATATCTTCCCTCAGACGTAACGATTGTTCAAGTTTTGTAGTAAAGCTTTCGAATATTTGTTCGCCGTTTATTCCATCATCAAAGTATTGCGATAGCTGGACTATGCTATGTTCTGAAAGACTTTTAAGTATACCGTTGCTATTTTCTATTTTCCCCCTCAAATGTGCTGTTGACTTTTGGCGGTGTATATCTTTTAATTCCTGAAGATAAACCCTTTTGTTTTCCATTGAGAACTGGTATGCAATAGATTTTAAAAGCATCTCAAGGTCAGTATCACTGATTTTTTTTAAAGCATTTCCTATAAATCCTCGAAAAATATTTATCTCGGACCTGAGCAGAATGAGTATAATCAGGGAAGAATTCAGAGAAACCGTTCGCTGTGTTGTGATATCGATAAAGCTTAAAAACCGCAGGAACCTGAATAAGTATAAATATATTATTGAGATGAATTTTTTAGTCTCCTTATCCTTTAAATTTTTGACAATATCTGATATCTCAAGATTGCTTATAATGTCGAATTCAAGGTTAATATTTTTTTTAAAGGGATTAAAGAAGATATTTTCCCTTATTTCCTTACTGATAAGACGGCCGATATTAGTAAATCCAAGATAAGAGATGTTACCGGTTCGCATCAGGTCTGTTATAACACCTTTTAGATTAATAAATGCATCGTACAAAAGGTAAATGCACTTTTCCGGGGTATCCTGTCTGTAAAGATCCTCGAGAGATGCATCCCTTTTGCGTTGTGAATAAAATTTTGTCTCAGCGAATTTCTGAAACCAGTAAGCATTTTTCTTGTTATCAGGTATGACGACTTCCAGTATACCGAGAACACGAAGGATGGCGTCTCTAGCTGTTACTATTTCACCATGGAAGTTTTTATTCGTAAGATCTTCAGTAGAGATCGTAAGGTTTTCAATGTTGAAGAACCTGTCAAGTGATCGCAGAAGAACATCAAGCTCTGAAAAAAGTAATTTGTTACCCCTTATTGAACAAGAAACCCATTTATCTGTTTTTTCTTCCTGTAGCATTTTAGCTATTTTTTATTCATTATCCTATAGCATAGATTAATTCAGCATGCACATATTCTACTGATTCCATTATACCTCCTGAAAATACAGGATGTACATGTGGGTTAAGCATTGCCCGTACATGAAAGGTCTGTTTTCATATAAATTGCTGTTTTTTGTATAAAGTATCATTTTGCTTCTTCCTCTATATATTTCTCATAATCGGAGGCATCCATTAGATCATCGATTTCAGATGAATTTTCTATTTCAATTACAGCTATCCAGCCTTTACCGTAAGTGTCTTCATTTATAATTTCCGGAGATTCAGAAAGTTCTTCATTTACTTCAATAATTCTTCCACTTATTGGCGATATTACAGAAGATGTTGCTTTAGTTGATTCTATCTCAGAGATTTCAGTATTTGCTTCTATGGTATTATCGACCTCGGGCAGATCAATGTAAACGATATCTCCAAGCGCGTCCTGTGCATAATCTGTGATACCAATAGTCCCCTTATTTCCCGAGACCATTACCCATGTATGTTCTCTGTGGTATTTAATGTTATCAGGATTCATTATTCACCTCCTTTGCCAGATATTCATACTTTTGATTTTTATCATAGCACTTTTTGGTTTTGCAAGAAAGTTTTAAGATAATCAAATATAACATAAATATTTTTTCAGAGAAATTAGAATTTTAACTTCTGCTTAAGCTCTATGATTTTTAAAAGTGCATCTTCCGGTTTAAGACCGCCAATATCAAGATTTATGATTTCATTCACAACCAGCTCATTCACGGATGAGAACAGGTCAAGCTGCTCCTTTTGTTTTTTTGATTTTTTACTGGCAAATTTTGGTTTGCCAAATTCATTGAGTTCTTCATGTTCAAGATTATTAAGAACCTCTTTCGCCCTGCTTATAATACTGTCAGGTATGCCGGCAAGTCTTGCGACCTGTATGCCGTAGCTTTTGTCTGCGGGTCCTTCTTCAATCTTTCTCAGGAAAATTATCTCATCTCCCCATTCCCTGACAGATACATTATAATTTTTTACTCCATCAAGTGTAAGGGCAAGTTCGGTTAGCTCATTATAATGTGTAGCAAACAGCGTTCTTGCCTTTATATTATTGAGTATATGTTCTGCTATTGCCCAAGCAATGCTTATTCCGTCAAATGTGCTAGTTCCTTTGCCAACTTCGTCGAGAATTATTAGGCTCCTGGGAGTTGCATTATTGACAATATTTGATGCCTCTATCATCTCAACCATAAAAGTGCTCTGACCCTTTGAAAGAAAATCAGAAGATCCTATGCGTGTAAATATTCTGTCAGCTGTTCCGATTCTTGCTGATGTTGCAGGTACAAAGCTGCCCATCTGAGCCATCAGTATAATAAGGGAAACCTGCCTCATATAAGTAGACTTACCTGCCATGTTAGGTCCGGTGAGAATTATCATCCTGTTGTCAGAGGTGTCCATATAGGTATTGTTAGGTACGAATCTTTCTTCGGTTAATACACGCTCAAGCACAGGATGCCGTCCATCAGAGATATCGATTATGCTTTCCTCAACAACGACAGGCTTAATATAATGATATCGTTTAGCAACTACCGATAGAGATGCCAAAAAATCAATGACTGCCAATGCACTTGCGGTTTTTAAAAGAAAATCGGAATTTTCTTTTACATCAACGAGGATTTCCTGAAATATCTCATATTCGATACTCTTCAGTCTCTCCTCGGAGCCTAAAACCTTGTTTTCATATTCCTTAAGCTCCGGTGTTATGAATCTTTCACTGCCGACAAGGGTCTGTTTTCTGATATAATCTTCAGGAACCATATCAAGGTTAGGCTTTGTGACTTCGATATAGTAGCCAAAAATCTTGTTATAGGAGATTTTGAGAGAAGATATTCCTGTCCTCTTCTTTTCTCTCAGTTCCATTTCAGTAATAAAGTTCCTGCCCTTTGCAGTCATATCTCTAAGGGTATCTATTTCATCATTATATCTTTCTTTGATAATACCCCCATCTCTAATACTTATGGGCGGGCTGTCTACTATGCTTTTCTCCAGTAGATCTCTGAGGTCAGAGAAGTTTGTTATTTCATCAGATAACGATTTAAGATAATATTCCTTTGATGTTGAAAGTGATTTTTTTATGGCCGGAAGATACGATATGGAATTTTTTATAGCAATAAGATCTCTGGCATTTGCGCTACCGGTTAAGACTTTCGAGCATAATCTTTCCAGGTCTAGCACTTTTCTTAAAGCAGTGCGGAGTTCTTCAAGCAGTTCAAAATCATCAATGAGGTATTCTACAGCATCATGCCGTGTTCTTATATCCGAAGTATCAAACAGGGGACGGAGCAGCGAAGCTCTAAGAAATCGGCCGCCCATGGGTGTCAATGTTTCGTCCAGGACTTGGAGAAGTGTTCCTTCGCGCGAGTTGTCTTTGAGGTTATGAGTTAATTCGAGATTGCGTTGTGTTGCAGCATCCATAAACAAATTTGTAGTGCGCGTAAGAGTAGCAATTCTTTTAAAGTTTATAAGACCTTTCTGTGTTTCTTCCAGGTAGCAAATAAGAGAACCTGCTGCAGAAATCGCAGATGATAACCCTTCGCATCCGTATCCTTCAAGTGATGAGACTTTGAAGTGTTTTAGTAATGTCTTATAAGCCTCTGTATAGTCGTAGCACCAGTCATCCATACATGAAATATGAAATTCTGAAAGAACCTCTCTATAATGAATGTTACCTCTGATACTTGACGGCATAAGAATCTCTTTTGGCTCAAACCTGCTGACCTCGTCTTCGATATTTTCTTCAGTCTCAAAGACTATGAACTCCCCTGTTGAGATATCGGCTGCAGCTATACCATGTTTACTGCCTGCCGGCATGAGGCTGACAACATACGTATTTTCTTTGGGATTTTCTGGCGTGTGTGTACCTGGAGTGATTACCCTGACCACTTCTCTCTGTACTATACCCTTTGTCTCTTTGGGATCCTCCATCTGCTCGCAGACCGCAACCTTGCAACCGGCTTTTATCAATTTGGTTATATATGACTCTGATGCGAAGTAAGGTATGCCACACATCGGGATAGGTTTATCTTTGGATTTATCTCTTGTTGTCAGTGCTATCTGAAGAATTCTTGATGCTTTTTCTGCATCTTCACCAAACATTTCATAGAAATCTCCAAGTCTGAAAAAAATAATGGCATCGCTGTATTTTTCTTTGATACTGAAATACTGTTTCATTAAAGGTGTGAGTTCCATCATAAAAGAATATTAAATAATAAGACAATGAAAGTGCAACTATCAAAAGAATTCCATGAAATACGAGGGCCTGAGAAATTTTGTTCAGTAAGGTCAGCCATTGATTTAATTTGACCATATGATTGAAATTTTAAGGATTTAACTGATATTCTACTCTGCCTCTGGTTTGGCGATTTCATCGAAATATAAAAATATGGGAAGTGTCCCTTTATTCATCCTTTATTTATCAAAATCGTATATTATAAAACCTGATGGATTTTTATAAATTTTTAGAAATAGTATCTGCACTGCGCGGAGAGAAAGGCTGCCCGTGGGATAAGGAGCAGACAAGGGAGTCTCTTAAACCTTTTATAATCGAAGAGGTTTATGAAGTTCTTGAAGCGATAGATGAGAAAAATACCGATTCTATTAAGGAAGAACTAGGCGATCTCCTGTTCCAGGTAGTATTACAGTGTCAAATAGCAAGGGAAAAAGACGACTTTGATATGTCTGACGTGCTTGACAAAGTCAGCAATAAAATCATAACAAGGCATCCGCATGTTTTCGGTGATGCTAAATACAAGACTTCTGAAGAAGTCCTTGAGCACTGGGAGGCTCAGAAGAAAAGAGAGGGAAAACATCGGGAATCGTTAATAGACGGTGTACCGAAATCGCTACCTTCCCTGCTTCACGCCCGGAGGCTTCAAGAGAGGGTTGCAAAGGTTGGATTTGACTGGGAACGGATAGAGGACGTAATTGAAAAGCTTAATGAAGAACTCAAAGAGTTAAAGAATGCAATAAAAGAAAAGAAAAAGGATGAAATAGAGCACGAGTTTGGTGATATTCTATTTATGCTGGTAAATATATCGAGATTTATAGGGGTTGAACCCGAGGATGCCCTTAAAAAGACAATTAAAAAATTCATAAGGCGGTTCAGATATATGGAAATGACAGCTGAAAAGAGCGGAAGAAAGCTTTCGGACATGACAATTGCAGAGATGGATGCAATCTGGGATGAGGCAAAAGAGAAGGAATAGCAATATTATTTGAATTTTTTTAAATATGCTGTTACAGTTATTTCGAGTATATGTTATCTAAGTTATCAAAGAGAAGGGAATTAAAAGCCAGGAATGCAATTCTTAAAGCTGTATATGAGGATAACCTGAGAATTGTTGGCAAAAAATCTTACATAATATCAAAGAAAAAAATTTCTTTCCTGAAGATACCTGTCTTGATCATTTCTTTTGCGATACTATTTATTCTGCTCCGCTGGGATTATTTAAATGTATCATTATTAGAGGAGAGTCATGTAAAGGCAAACCCCAATGTTCAGAAGACTTCTTTTAAGATCATGCCGGGTTCAATAAGCCCATCAGATTATAATGACTTCATTAGCAGAACTGATATACTGCTGAGTCGCATTTTCGGGCTTGAAGTAAGGACAATCATGATAGATCCCGGACACGGTGGTTCAGATACCGGGACTATAGGAAAGATGAAAACCATGGAAAAAGATATAACGCTTGATATTGCCAAGAGACTCCAGAAGAATCTTAAAAAATATGGTTATAACGTTATGATGACCCGTAGGGAAGATATAACAATGCCTCTCAGCGAGAGGGTGGAGCTTACCCGTTTAAGCAGGACTGATCTTTTTATATCTATTCACTTGAACTACCTTCCTAATAAACCTATAAACATTATAGAAACTTATTATTTCGGACCTACTTCAGATGATAAAATTCTGAAACTCGCAGAGCAGGAGAACGTAGGTTCACATTATGGCTTAAATGATTTTAAGGACATTATAGAAAAAATTGGTGATACATTAAAACTTCAGGAATCGAATAAGCTGGCTGTATCTATACAGAAAAGTCTCTTTTTAAACAGCAGGAAACATGGCAGAAATGTTTATGATTACGGGATAAAGAGAGCACCTTTTGTTGTTCTGCTTGGTGTAGATGTGCCTGCCGTGTTAGTGGAGGTGTCGTGCTTGAGTAACATGGAGGAAGAAATAAAACTTAACACCGAACATCATAGAGAAAATATTGCAGGGCACCTTGAATCAGGGATTTTGGGCTATTTAAATAAAGGAGAGGAGAATTATGAAGCAAAAAGACACTTCAAAGAAGGATGATAGTATCTTGTTTGTCGGAATTGATCTTGGTACATCTAGAAGTTCAATCTCTGCCAGCAATAATGAAAGGGAATGGATTGAAAGTTATGTTGGCTGGCCCAGAGATTTTATAGCTCTAAAGGTTGTAAGGAAACCCGTCCTGTTTGGTTCTGATGCACTTGAACATAGACTATCGCTTGACCTCTGCAGGCCGCTCGAACACGGTGTCATCAAAGAAGGTATCGAGAGAAGTGAAGAGGCAGTTAAAGAGATCATCAAACATCTGATCGAACTTATTGGACCTGAAACCGAAAAGAAGATACATGCAGTAGTTGGTGTTCCTGCCGATACCCTTAAAGTGAATAAAATCGCTATAAGAAATGCCGTGTCAGAATTTGTGCATTCATTACTGGTTGTATCAGAACCTTTTGCAGTAGCTTACGGATTGAATCTTTTGAGTAATGCACTTGTAATAGATACGGGAGCTGGTACAACTGACTTCTGTATTATGCACGGGTCAATACCAACTGAGGAAGACCAGAAGACTATACTTACCGCAGGTGATTATATTGATGAGCAGCTTTACAGCTATCTTAGTGAAAAATATCCTAACTCGAAGTTTAATAAAAATATGGTTCGTCAGTTCAAGGAAAAATACAGTTTTGTAGGTGATGTGCCTGAAGAAATCAACGTGGAGCTTCCGGTTGACGGTAAACCCGTTATACATGAGATCAAGAATGAAGTAAGACGCGCCTGTGAAAGTATTCTCCCTGCAATAATAGATACAACAATAGAGATGATAGCAAGGTTTGACCCGGAATTTCAGGTAAAGATTAAAAACAACATTGTTATTGCAGGAGGCGGCAGCCTGATCAGGGGCTTGCGTGACTATATACATAATTCTCTTAAAGAATACGGCTCCTGTAATGTAACATGTGTAGAAGACCCTCTCTTCGCTGGTGCAGATGGTGCACTCAAGCTTGCTAAGGATATGCCTTCTAAGTACTGGGAGCAACTGTAGGATATTGGTTCTTTCGTGGAAATGTTTAGATTATATGTTTATTATCAGAACATTTGCTGCTATGATACATGATTTGTTACCTATTAAAGATAATGTATAAAGGGGTGATTAATTATGGCAGGCGAAACGGTTCTTTTAATAGATACAGACAACGAGACTGAAGAGAAAATTCTATCAACACTTGAGACGGAAGGCTATCTTGTTTTTACAGCTATTGGCAGAGATGAAGGAGCCGCTATGGCGCAGAAATTGAACCCGTCTTTGATCTTTGTGGATACCGACTCTACAGGTGCAGGCGGTCTCGAAATATGCAAGATGATTCATGATATAAAATCAATGAAAAGTATACCTATAGTCATTCTAGCATCCGATGAAGGTGTTCTGGATTCCGTAGATACCTCTTTTTATGGCATAGCCAGTTTTCTTAAAAAGCCTCTTAATCCCGATGAACTTAAAAGAAATACTGAAGAAGTCTTGACGATGAAGTCCTATGTTTACCAGCCGGTTGAAGAGGAAGATAAAGAAATACTAATAGAGGACTTTAAAAAAGAAGAGCAAGTTGTTGATATTAAAGAGAATTATACTGAAAGCATGGATATTTTTGATACACCTGAAACAGATAAGGTAAGCGAAGAAGTTGAACCTGAAAAAGAACAACAAGTACTTGAGACCGAGAAGATTTATCCATCAAAAGTTGACATAACAAAAGGACGTAAGAATATCAAAGTTCTTGTACCTGTTATTATTATCACAATAATTTTAATTCTGGCAGCGGGGATTATAAGTTATAGAAGTTTCTTTCGGGAAACAGAGTTTATAATACCGGATGTTGTCAAGACCACCCCTCCGGTTCAGCAACATGTAGACAAAGAAGTTTCTTCAATGGAAATACAGGAAAAACAGCAATCCATTGAAGAAAAAGAGCCTGTAAAGGCTGCTTCTGCTGATACAAAGCCGTCTGGAAAAAAGTTTTATTCAGTTCAGATCGGAGCATTCATGGATAAAAATAATGCAGATGATCTTACAAAAAGATATAAAGAAAAGGGGTATGAGACTTTTATTAACGAAGGAAGAACAAATGATAATAAAGTAATATACAGAGTTTTAATCGGGAGATTTGAAAAAAGGGGAGAATCTTCTAAGATGGCAATCAAAGTACAAAAAAGGGAAAGAATTAGAGTAACTATTTTTAGTGATATATATTAAAACCGTCCTCGCAATTAACCAGCCTATTACCCTAAAATGCATTTCAGTTAAATTTTAATAAAGAGTTGGTAGATTAAGTAGTTGGACATATTCCTTTCGCTCCCTCGAGGGAAATTTTTAGCCAAAAATTTCCCTGTGTCCGCTCAAGAAACATGCCCAACTATATAAAATGTATAATTGTTGTAAATGCATTTTTGGGGTTAATAACAATTATAGAAAGAGGTTTTCGTTTGATACTAAAGACCTAACCGATAACCGATACGGCCTTCGTAACCGTTACCGTAAGACGTAACCTATAGACGATTAAAGATTCATTCTTCTAAAGGAATTGCTACAAATTCCTTTAAATTATAAGTTAATTTAAAGTAAAATAATTAAAAACTCATTCCCTGAAGGAAAATCATATGGGTTATGTAAAAGGTCTTAAATGCAGAGAATGTGGAAGAGAATATCCTGTTGACCCGGTTTATGTCTGTGAGTTCTGTTTCGGCCCGCTCGAAGTGGCTTATGATTATAAAAGCATTTCAAAGGCAATAACCAGGAAAAAGATAGAACAGCGTAAAGAGAGCCTATGGAGATACAGGGAGCTTCTGCCAATTGAGGGAGAGCCCCTTGCTGGTTTAAATTCTGGATTTACTCCTCTTATAAAGGCAGATAATCTTGCAAGGGTGCTTGGCATTAATCAGCTATATATAAAAGATGATACTGTAGTTCATCCATCGCTCTCATTTAAGGATAGAGTTGTATCAGTTGCTTTAACCAAGGCGAGAGAATTTGGTTTTGATACAGTTGCCTGTGCATCAACGGGTAATCTTGCACATTCTGTTTCAGCTCATGGGGCAACGGCAGGATTTAAAAGATTTATTTTTATCCCTGCATCACTTGAGGCTAGCAAGATAACAGCCTCGCTTATTTATGAACCTAACCTTATTGCTGTGGATGGCAATTATGATGAGGTAAACAGGCTTTGCAGTGAGATCGCAAATAAATACAAGTGGGCTTTTGTTAATATTAATATAAGACCTTTTTATGCCGAAGGTTCAAAAACACTGGGTTTTGAGATTGTAGAACAGCTTGGTTGGAAAGCACCTGACAACGTTGTGGTACCATGTGCGAGCGGTTCACTGCTTACAAAAATATGGAAGAGCTTTAAGGAATTAAAAGATATCGGGATTATCAAAGAACTTCACACAAAAGTATTTGCTGCACAGGCTGCAGGATGCTCTCCGATATCTACGGCAATAAAACAGGGAACCGATATTATTAGACCGGTTAAGCCGGATACAATAGCAAAGTCTCTTGCAATAGGCAATCCTGCTGACGGGTTTTATGCAACTCAGGTTGTTACAGAAACTGGTGGATATGCAGAGGATGTGACTGATGATGAGATTATTGAGTTTATAAAACTTCTTGCAAAAACAGAAGGCATTTTTTCAGAGACAGCAGGGGGTGTAACATTAGCTGTTACTAAAAAACTTATTGAAACAGGTAAGATCAAAAAAAATGAAATTACCGCTATTTGTATTACAGGTAATGGTCTTAAGACTCAAGAGGCTTTAAAAGGACATACTATTTCACCACATTATATAAAACCAAATCTTACCTCTTTTGAGGAGGCTCTTGGAAAAATAGAAGAGGGTCTGTGAACTTTTAAGGTTTACGACCTATAAGGAGGAGAATAAATGGCAGTAAAAGTAAGAATCCCAACTCCATTGCAAAGGCTTACCCAGGGCAAGGATGAAGTTGAAGGAGATGCCGGTACAGTTATAACTCTTATTAATGATCTTGATAAGAAATTCCCTGGTATTGCCGAACGAATTTCTGAAAATGGCAAAATAAGAAGATTCGTTAATATCTATCTGAATGAAGATGATATAAGATTCCTTAATGGAGAAGAAACCGAAGTTAAAGATGGTGATGAGGTTTCAATAGTACCTGCTATCGCAGGGGGCACATTAATTAAATAAGCTGTTAGGGAGTAGACTGTAAACATGAATGTTCTTGCTGCTAACGTTTTAAGGCTACTTATAAATATGGGAGGAAATAATGAAAAGAAGGGTTAAACTGACCTTCCCACAGGAACTAATTAAAGAACCGGTGATTTTTACTATGGCAAAACAGTTTGATGTGATGCCCAATATCAGAAGGGCAAGGGTTACAGAGACAGTTGGTGAAATGATACTTGAATTGGAAGGCTCCGATGAAAATCTGGAAAAGGGGATTCAATGGTTGAAGGAAAAGAAGATAGAAGTAGAACTGGTAGAAGGGGATATTGTTGAATAGGAAGAGCTCTAAGAAAATTGAAAATTGAAAATTTAGGAATTGAGAGATTAAGGAATTGAAGATTGAAAATTGAAGAAAAAGTAAGGAGGTAAAGTAACGCTATGCGCAAAGCGATGATTAAGGAAAAGAAGACTAAATGGCTTGGAAAGGAATAATAGACGCTTACAATAATTTTCTCCCTGTAACTGACAGGACACATGTCATAACTCTAAATGAGGGAAATACCCCACTTATAAAAGCCTTGAATCTAAGGAATAAAATCGGTCTTAACCTTGACCTGTATTTTAAGTTCGAGGGGTCAAATCCTACAGGTTCATTCAAGGACAGGGGCATGACCCTTGCTCTGACAAAGGCTGTTGAGTCAGGATCAAAGGCCGTGATATGCGCGTCAACCGGAAATACATCTGCTTCTGCAGCAGCATATGCCGCAAGGGCAGGAATTAAAGCTATTGTAATCATTCCGGAAGGCAAGATTGCACTTGGAAAGCTTTCTCAGGCTATAGTGCATGGTGCATATGTTATGCAGATTGACGGAAATTTTGATGATGCATTTAATATAGTAAAGGCACTTGTGTCAGAATATCCTATAACTCTCGTAAATTCAATAAATCCATTCAGGCTTGAAGGACAGAAGACTGCTGCCTTTGAAGTATGCGATCAGCTGAGATATGCTCCAAAATATCACTCAATGCCCGTTGGAAATGCTGGAAATATTACTGCATACTGGAGAGGATATAAGGAATACAACCGGGCAAATAAAATTGCAACACTTCCGATTATGCTGGGATTTCAGGCTGAAGGAGCAGCACCTATAGTACTTGGTAAAAAAGTTAACAAACCAGAGACTGTAGCAACGGCAATCAGGATAGGAAATCCAGCAAGTTGGATGTCAGCTGTGACTGCCAAAGAAGAATCTGGCGGCAGAATAGATATTGTGACAGATGATGAAATACTGGATGCATATAGACTTATAGCTGTATCAGAGGGAATCTTCTGTGAACCTGCTTCTGCAGCTTCTCTTGCAGGTGTTATTAAACTATATCATGAAGGTTATTTCAAATCAGGTGACTCCGTAGTATGTACCCTTACCGGTAATGGATTGAAGGACCCTGATATTGTATTCAGGGTTTCAAATGAGCCGGTAAAAGTAAGTGCAGATTTAAATGTTGTTAAAAATATAATAAAAAATATTTTATGAAATATATTGTAATGATTGGTGACGGCATGGCTGACAGGCCGTTGAAGGAATTGGACGGGAAGACACCTCTACAGAAAGCCAATACTCCTAACATGGATATTTTAGCTGCTGAAGGAAGTCTGGGAATGGTCAGGACTATTCCAGAGGGGATGCACCCAGGCTCTGATGTTGCAAATCTAAGCATACTTGGCTATAACCCCAGGGACTTTTATACGGGCAGGGCACCTCTTGAGGCAGCAAGTATAGGGATAAAACTTAAAAATGATGACGTTGCCTACAGATGCAATCTGGTTACGCTTAAACATAATAAAGAAAAGACCAGAGCAATAATGGAGGATTACAGCAGTGGCCATATTGCTACAGAAGAAGCAAAAGAGTTGATAAATGATATTGAAAAAAATCTCGGTTCGAATTTTATTAAATTTTATCCTGGAATAAGTTACAGGCATATTATGGTCTGGTCGAAAGGTTTTGCAGATGTAGAATGCATACCACCACATGATATACTGGGAAAAGATATAATGGACTATCTGCCTATTGGAAAGGGTGAAGATATGCTAAGGCAGATGATGATTGATTCTGTTGATATACTGGAAAGCCACCCTGTCAATATAAACAGGAAAAAGAGTGGTAAAAATCCCGGCAATAGCATCTGGCTTTGGGGACAAGGCTTAAAACCAAAAATTCCAACTTTCAGACAGAAATTTTCTATAGAAGGCGCTATGGTCTCTGCAGTTGATCTGACAAAAGGACTTGGAATTTGTGCTGGCCTCAAGATATTAAAGGTACCGGGAATTACCGGTTATCTTGATACAAACTATAAAGGCAAGGCTGAAGCATCGCTTAAAGTCCTAAAAAAAGTTGACTTTGTTTATATACATGTTGAGGCTCCTGATGAAGCAGGACATTCAGGCCGTTATGAGGACAAGATAAAGGCAATAGAAGATTTTGATGCACTTGTGGTTGGTACTGTGATCAACTCTATTAAGGACTTTGATGAATACAGAATCTTGCTTTTGCCGGATCATTACACCCCCATAGAATTTAGAACTCATACAGATGATCCTGTACCCTTTGTTATTTATGACAGCAAAAAAAGAATGAAAAATAAAGGGGCAGAATTCAGTGAAGATATACTAAAAAGAGGGGATATAATAGTTTTTGAAGAAGGATATAAATTAATCGATTACTTTATTAACTATTAAAAGATGAACACAGATCACAGATATATCTGCGATTATTTGCGTTTTTTAAATATGTGCGAAATCTGTGTTAATTTGTTATCATTATGGCTCTGATAATACAAAAATACGGTGGTACATCGGTTGGTAGTATTGAAAGGATAAAAGCAGTAGCAGACCGAGTTGTCAAAACCGCAGAGAAAGGCAATAATGTCGTTGTTGTTGTCTCAGCTATGTCCGGAGAAACGGACAAGCTGATCGATCTGGCTAATAAGATATCACCAAAGCCGGATGATAGAGAGATGGACATGCTGCTTTCTTCAGGTGAGAGAGTAACGAGCACTCTTACGGCAATGGCTATTAAGGCATTAGGTTACAAAGCAATATCCCTGTCCGGAAGACAGGCTGGAATAATAACCGACACCGTACATACGAAGGCGAAGATAGAGAGGATTACCGGTCAAAGGTTAAAAAAGGCCATAAATGACGGATATATAGTAGTGATTGCAGGGTTTCAGGGCGTAACCGAAGATGATGCTGATGTAACAACACTTGGAAGAGGCGGATCAGACCTTTCAGCAGTTGCGATAGCGGCAGCGATTGAGGCTGACCTTTGCGAGATTTATACCGACGTTGATGGTGTATACACTACCGATCCGACTATTGTCCCTGAAGCAAGAAAAATTGACAAGATATCATATGAAGAGATGATGGAGCTGGCAAGTCTTGGAGCAAAGGTTTTACAGACTAGATCGGTAGAATACGCAAAAAAATACAATGTGCCTGTTGTCGTCAGGTCAAGCTTTAATTTTAACCCGGGAACACTTGTCGTTCAGGAGGATAAGGATATGGAGAATGTTGTAGTATCAGGAATAGTCTATGATAAAAACCAGGCAAAAATAACGGTTGTAAATGTGCCGGATAAACCAGGTATAGCAGCCAAACTCTTCAAACCGATTGCCTCTGGAAATATTATAGTTGACATGATTGTTCAAAATATAAGCAGCGATGGAAAGTTTGCAGACATATCATTTACAGTTTCAAAGACTGAATCAAAAAAGGCTTTAAAGGTTACAAAGTCTATTGCAAAGGAGCTAAATGCAAAAAAGGTTGTTATGAGGGATGATATAAGCAAGGTATCTATTGTAGGAGTGGGCATGAGAACTCATTCGGGTGTTGCCACCAAGATGTTTCAGGCACTTGCTGATCATAATATAAATATCATTATGATTAGTACTTCGGAAATAAAGGTTTCATGTGTTATTGACCTTAAGTTCACAGAACTTGCTGTCAGAGTCCTGCACGAAACATTTAATCTTGCTGTATAATAAATCATTATGCGAAGAATAGAGATATATGATACAACCCTGAGGGACGGAGCCCAGTCTGAGGACATATCATTTTCTGTCGAGGACAAACTAAGGATTACGGAAAGACTTGATGAACTTGGAATTCATTATGTTGAAGGGGGATGGCCTGGCTCAAATCCCAGGGATATTGATTATTTTAAGAAGGTGAGAAAATTAGGACTCGAAAATACAATGATAGTTGCATTCGGAAGCACTCAAAGACCGAGGAAAAAACCGGAAAATGATGAAAATATAAAGGCCTTGCTTAATGCAAAGACCTCAATAATAACCATATTTGGAAAGGCATGGGATTTTCATGTCAGAGAGGCATTGAAAATATCATTAAAAGAGAATCTTGATATAATCCATAACACCATAGCCTACCTGAAAAAGCATGTGGATAAGGTATTCTTCGATGCTGAGCATTTTTTTGATGGATATGTGAGGAATCCCGTTTATGCTCTTAAATCTCTTGAAGCTGCCCAGGTTGCCGGAGCTGATTGTCTTGTGCTTTGTGATACGAATGGTGGAACAATAACTACTGTTTTAAGGGAGACTGTGAAAAAGGTAATAAAGAGATTTGACACCCCGATTGGTGTTCATATACATAATGACATTGACTGTGCCGTAGCCAATTCAATAATTGCCGTTGAATTCGGTGCGACTCATGTACAGGGGACTATAAATGGCCTAGGAGAGAGATGCGGCAATGCAAATCTTATCTCTATCATTCCAAATATTCAGCTTAAACTTGGTATTAAATGTATTAATGCCGGGAAGCTTAAGAAACTGAGAGATGTTTCAAGATTCGTTAATGAAATAGCTAATCTAAGGCATTTTAAACGACAGCCGTATACAGGTGACAGCGCTTTTGCCCATAAAGCCGGAATACATGTAAGTGCGATCAGGAAAAAGCCGGAAACATACGAACATATAAGACCTGAACTTGTAGGAAATTCACAGAGAGTTCTTATATCAGACCTCGCGGGCAGAAGTAACATTTTAAGAAAGGCAGAGGAGTTCGGGATAAAACTGTCGAGTGATTCTGTACAGATACAGGATATTGTCACTACTTTGAAAGACCTTGAAAACCAGGGCTTCCAGTTTGAAGGTGCAGAGGCTTCTTTTGAACTTCTTATGAAAAAGACTCTTGGACTGCACAAGAGGTTTTTTGACCTGATAGGATTCAGAGTAATAATTGAGAAGAGAAAAGAGGGTGAGGATCCTCTGAGTGAAGCGACTATAATGCTCAAGGTCAGCGGCCATATCGAACATACTGCTGCAACAGGAAACGGCCCTGTTAATGCGCTTGATAATGCTTTAAGAAAGGCACTTGAAAGGTTTTATCCTCAGCTAAAAGATGTAAAACTTCATGACTATAAGGTCCGTGTATTAACAGCAGGAAAGGGGACTGGCGCAAAGGTGCGTGTCCTTGTTGAATCAGGTGATAAAGAGAATAAGTGGGGGACAGTCGGAGTTTCAGAAAATATTATCGAGGCTTCCTACCAGGCACTTCTTGACAGTATCGAGTACAAGCTCCTTAAAGAAGAAAATCTGTAGATTTCGTAGAAGTTTAGGACTTCTTTACGGGGAAAATATCTTCTTGCATTTTGAATTATATTGCGGTATATATTACGAAGTGAAAGTGTCTGATAAAAATTCAGATAGAATATTACCTTTTCAGGAAAAGATCGATCAAATAAGTAATCTTCTTACTGAAAATAATTCCCTTTCTGCCATTTATATCAACTGTACTAAAATAGGAAAAATAGAAAGACATTATGGCAAAAAAGTGTATTCAGATATACTGAAAAAACTCAACAGATTTATTTTAGACCTAAGAGGCATGGAGATCAGACGTAATGATATTATTGTTTCCGTTGATAGGGGAGGAGATGAGTTTATTATTTTTCTGTCAGAGAAACGAAAGAATAAAGATTTTTATCCATCAGACCTTGAAAGTATGTGCGACAGGATAACCGATTTTCTTAACTACAATATTTCTCCCATTACATTCCCTTATTTAAGAGGAAGGCCAAGAATTGTTGTCGGCTATGCAGTCATTATACACAATCCACTGATAAGGGATGAAAGACTCATCAATAAGCTGATTGACGATGCCAAACTGATGTCTACTTATCAAGAGTTCAAGAGGCTGATGAGGAATAAAGAAAAGCTCCAGGAGTTAATATTAAAGGAGAGTATTAGAACAGTTTTTCATCCAATTGTTCAGCTTGATAATAAAGAAATAATGGGATATGAGGCACTTACACGCGGACCAGAAGCGACAGAGTACGAAAATCCCTATATACTTTTTGATATTGCATCAGAAACAGACCTGCTTTTTGAATTAGACAGGCTTTGCAGAAAAAAGGCTCTTCAGAATGCAAAGGGAATAAACTCGCAGCATAAACTCTTTCTTAACTGCCTGCCTACCGCTGTTCTAGATCCTGAATTCAGAGATTCATATCTGAGGTCGTTTCTGGAAGATCTTAAGCTGACTCCTTTTAATATAGTCCTTGAGGTTACAGAAAGAGAGGCTATTGAACAGTATGATCTTTTTAAAGAAGCAGTTAAATATTATTCTGATCTAGGTTTTGCAATAGCTGTAGATGATACCGGTGCAGGATACTCAAGTCTTGAGACTGTTGTTGAGTTAAAACCTCAGTTTATAAAACTCGACATCTCAATAGTACGGGGAATCAATACTAATATTTTAAAGCAGGAACTCATTAAAGCTATTATGAGCCTTTCAAAAGAGATGAAGTCAAACGTAATTGCCGAAGGGATTGAGACCCAGGAAGAATTGACTACTTTAATGAAGATAGGCATAAATTTTGGTCAGGGTTTCCTCTTTGCAAAACCAGACTCGGGTTTTAAAGATATCGTCCGTTAATTTTTCTTGATTATCTACTAAAAAGCTTCTAAAAAGGATTCGAGGATTCAAGTGAAAAAATAAAAAATTAATCATAGCACTTGACCCCTTGACCCCTTAACTCCTTAACTTCTCTTCGATTAGTGGAATTGAATCTTTATGATTTTGTAGACTCTTTTGAAGATGAAACTTAAAGATTGATAATTAATGCATTTTCATCACATTCTGGAAATTTTGAACATCTGACACAGTCTCCCCAAATTTTTTGAGGCAGACTGGATTTTTCTACATCAAGGAACCCTATTCTTTTAAAGAAGGATGGATGATAAGTAAGAACAAACACTCTTTTTATGCCAAGTGCTTTTGCTTCGATGAGACAGCGTTTGACCAGTTTTTTGCCAATTCCAATTTTCTGGTATTCTTTTCTAACCGCAAGTGAACGTATTTCAGCAAGGTCTTCCCACATGATATGCAGTGCACATATTCCATGGATTTTTCCATGATTTTCAAAAACCAGATAATCCCTGATATTTTCATACAGCTCATTAAAGGACCTAGGAATCATCTCATCTTTACGTGCAAATTCATTTATAAGTTTATGAACATCTTTAAGATCTGGAATTTTAGCTTTTCGAAATTTCAATGTATTTGATTCCTTCCAAAACCGAGTTGGTATTAATCTTTGCACTGACAATTCTTCCAGGTTCTGTGCGGTTAAAAATGCTGAGTATCGACGGCTTCTTCAGAATACCTGTTTTGGCTATTAATGCTCCGAGCATTACCATGTTGGCTGATTTTGTATTACCTATAGAACTTGCTATTTTTGTAGCAGGTACAGGGACTGATTCTATATCAATTCTTAAAGCAGGATTTTTTATTAGTGATGAATCAAAAAAAAGAATGCCTTTTTTTATGAGCCTGGAGCAAAATTTATCCAGAGATACCTTATTCATCGATATCAGTATATCAGGTGTAAGTACAACAGGAGAACCGATCATATCATCAGAGATAACAACCGTACAATTGGCTGTTCCACCTCTTATCTCAGCCCCATAAGATGGAAACCATGTCACCTCTTTACCTTCAAGCATGCTTGCAAAAGCCAATACTTTACTAAAGAACAGGATTCCCTGCCCACCTGAGCCTGCTATTATTATTTTCTTCACTAGTTAAGAGTTTCCCTTGAATTTATCTTTTAATATGCCTAATGGGTATACCTGAACCATTGCTGTTTTGATCCATTCGAGAGATGCTTTTGGCGTAAGTCCCCAATCAGTAGGGCAAGGTGAAAGTATCTCTACAAAACTGAATCCTTTGCCTGTTATCTGATACAGGAATGCTTTTTCTATAGCTTTCTTTGCAATAACTATACTCTTGTAAGAATCTAACGATACCCTTTGAATAAATGAAACACCCTCAAGTGTTGAGAGCATCTCTGATATGCGCAACGGATAACCTGATGTTTTTATATCTCTTCCAGTTGGAGTAGTTGTTGTGCGTTGTCCTGAAAGAGTAGTAGGGGCCATTTGGCCTCCAGTCATTCCATATGTGGCGTTGTTAACAAAAAATACCGACAGGTTTTCTCCCCTGTTGGCAGCGTGTATAATCTCTGAAGTTCCTATTGCAGCAAGGTCTCCGTCTCCCTGATAAGAAAAAATTATTTTGTCAGGCATTGTTCTTTTAAGTGCAGTTGCAACAGCAGGAGGTCTGCCGTGAGCGACTTCAAGGATGTCAAAATTAAAATAATCATATGCAAAAACAGCGCATCCTACAGGTGCAATGCCTATTACCTTATCTCTGATATTAAATGAGTCAATACATTCAGCTATTATCCTGTGAATAAGGCTGTGACCACATCCGGTACAGTATCTGAAAGGAGATGATTTAAGGCTCAGCGGCCTTTTAAATATTTTCTTCATTGATTGTATCTTTATAGCATGATATTTTATTTTTGCCGGATGCCTTGGCTGAATAGAGCGCAGTGTCTGCAGCATGAAGCAACGATTTTGCATCAGGGGCATTTTCAGGGTATGAAGCTATACCTCCGCTCAAGGTAATGGTTACACCTGTTGATTCGTTTATAATAAAAGTAGTCTGTTCTACAGTATTTTTGATTCTATTGGCTAAAGTAATAGTTTCTTCTTCTGAGGTATTGGGGAGGATTATGATAATTTCTTCTCCACCGTACCTTACAATTATATCAGTTTCTCTAGAGACCAATTTAAGGATTTTTGCTAATTCCATGAGTACTTCATCGCCAGCTTGATGGCCATAAGTGTCGTTTATATTTTTAAAGTTATCAATATCAAAAAGCATAAGCGAAAACGTATTTCCATATCTTTTTGACCTGGCGATCTCAACATCAAGATTCTTATAAAAATATCTCCTGTTGTAAAGACCAGTAAGGCCGTCTGTAACCGAAAGACGCTTGGTTTCCTGGAATAGCTTTATCTTGTCTAAGATAAGAGTAACATTATTTGCAACAAGTGTTAGCAGGGCAGCTAAGTCAAAATCAAAATTTTGAACTCTCCTGATTCTGCTCGCAAGGAATAAAATCCCTATAGGATTTTTTTCACTAACCAAAGGGATAGCAGTTAAAAAAGCAATACCTTCTTTACGAAATAAATCAACTCGTGATTTTTCAAAAGACTCTATAATGTAGATAGGCTCTCCTGTATTAATAGAGTCATAACATATTGACTCAAGAGCTCCCTCTTCAATCTTCTTTCGAATTTCTGATGATATGCCTTTGCTGGTCTTAAGTTTAAACATTTGATTTTCTTTGATTAAGAGCCAGCCAATACTAAAGTCCGTAATCAGCAGGATTTTTTCAAGCAGATCTTCAACTACATGGTCTATATTATCAGATGAGATAAAAGCGCTTGATAATGTGCTAATTATAATAAGCTCCTTATTTCTTTTGAGCAGTTCATTTTCAAGATGCACAAAATTAGTTATATCTTTAAAAATAATACATATGAGATCTAACTTGCCCCTTCTTTTAAAGGGGTGTATATAGACTTCGAGGTGTCTATTATTGTAAACAATACGGTCAAAATCCTCTTTTTTACTTATTATAGATTGAGATACTCTATCCTCTAATTTTTCAAAGAGTTCTATATTTCTAAAGTCCTTTCCGATAAGATATTTTTTTTCTTTTCCGATAAGATTTAAACAGTTCGAATTGATATCATATATTTTGCAATCTGGATAGAGAATGACGAAAGGGTCAGGTATTAGATCCAAAGAAATATATTCTGATAAATCTGCCTTTTTTATCTTTTTTGTGGTGGCCTGAAGACCCTTATGTGGTTTCCTAGACATCTTATACATCAGTAAAAAGCTTATTAATAAAATATCCGGTGCTAACGATGTAAATGTTTTATAAAATGAACATCAGATATTATCTTACATTTAAATTATTATAAAGCATAAAATCTATAAATTCTATATATTATATAGAGTTAACCCCGTAAAAAAAAGCCTTCTATGAAATTGGATGTTAAAAAATATTTTGCGGTATGTGGTCTAAAGCCACTGACACACAACACCTTTTTGACGGCGTAAACTAAATTATTCTGATGAAATTATAGACTGATAGAAAGTCCTTGACAATATATTAGCGATACGATTATTTTAGTAATGAATAAAAATATCATTCAATATACGATGGTTTGATTTTTTTGCATTTTTACTGATATAATTAAATAATTCTTCATTCTGTACTTTTTAAATAAGAGTGGGCAGGCCCACTCTTTTGTTTTATATGGAAGTGATAAAAAATAAAATAACTGAACTGGCCAATTCAACGGCAAATGAATTTGGTGTCAGTATTGTTGATATTGAATTGGCAGGAAGCTCAAGAAAACCAATAGTGAAAATATTTATTGATAAGGAGAAGGGTGTGACCCTTGATGACTGTGAAAAGTTCAGCAAGGCTTTTTCAGTCATTCTTGATGTGGAAGACCCGATTTCGGGATCATATACACTTGAAGTTTCTTCACCAGGGCTGGACAGGCCGCTAAAGGCCATAAATGATTTCAAGAGAAATATCGGCAAACTTGTTAGAATTGTTACCAAAGAGAGCATAAACAAACAGAATTTTTTTACAGGCAGAATAATGGATGTTAAGAATAACAATATTAAATTGTCGATTAATAAAAAAATTGATATCGATGTCCCTTTTAATAAGATCTCTAAAGCAAGATTGGAGATAGAGTTTAAATGACTAAAGAACTATGTTATGTGATTGATCAGATAAGCAGGGAGAAGGGCATTTCCAGAGAGATTTTGATTGAGGCCCTTGAGTCTGCACTTGTTTCTGCTCTTAGAAAAAAGTATGGAGGCAGGACGAACATAAATCTTTCAATAGACCGTCAAAAATGTAATATAACTGTTTTTGAAACAAAAACCATTGTATCAAATGTGAAAGATCCTACGATTGAGGTTTCAATAGAGGATGCAAGTAAAATAGCTCCTGGAAAAAATGAGGGCGAAACTGTTGATATCCCACTTGACCTGCATGATTTAGGAAGGATAGCTGCTCAGACTGCAAAACAGGTAATATTCCAGCGGGTAAGAGAAGCAGAGAGGGATGTAATTTACAATGAATATAAGGATAAAGAAGGCCAGATTGTCAGCGGTATGATAATGAGAAAAGAAAAGGGCATCTATTACATTAATCTGGGCAAGACAGAGGCAATTCTACCCGTCAAAGAGGCTCTCCCAAATGAAAACCTTAAGCGTGGAGATACAGTTAAAGCAATAATAGAAGATGTAAAAATTACGACAAAAGGTCCTGCTATAATAGTCTCAAGAACAACACCTAAGTTTGTGGCCGGATTGTTCAGGATGGAAGTGCCTGAAATTAACGAAGACCTTGTAATAATAAAAGGTATTGTAAGAGAACCTGGTGAAAGGACAAAAATCGCTGTTTATTCAAACAATCCCACTGTTGATCCAGTGGGATCCTGTGTTGGAATGAAGGGTACAAGAGTCCAGACAATTGTACGTGAGCTAAGGGGAGAAAGGATAGATATTGTGCCATGGACAGATGATCCCAGAATAATTATTGCAAGAGCTCTAAGCCCTGCCACTGTTGACAAGATAGGGATTAATGAAGAAGGAAAAACCGCAATGGTTGTTGTAAGTGACCATCAGTTATCCATTGCAATCGGGAAAAAAGGCCAAAATGTACGGCTTGCTATGAAATTAACAGGCTGGGATATTGATATAATAAGCCATACAGAATATTCAAAGATCAAGATGGAAGAGACTGATAAAGCTCTTGAAGATACAATAAAAAAAGAAGCCGAGAAAAACGATACCCCATCTGTTGATGGATAGCGATCTCTCAAACCAACCAATACAATACTCAAAAGGTGTTGGCCCCAAAAGGGCCAGACTTTTTGAACGTGTCGGAATCAAGACAGTCGAAGATGCTCTTTATTACCTGCCTTACAGATATGAAGACAGAAGTAATTTAAAAAAAATCTGCAATATCAGGACAGGATATACGGAAACAGTTAAAGGAAGAATTGTTTCATCAAATGTCATAAATCCTCGGTCAATAAATTTCAATATTTTTGAGCTTGTAATTGATGATGAAACAGGATTATTAAAAGGGAAATGGTTTAACCAGTCTTACATGAAAAAAAATTTCAGGATAGGCCAGGAGGTTGTACTCAGCGGTACAGTTAAAAAAAGCGCATATTGGAGGGATGGCCTTGAAATCGAATCTCCGGAATACGAACTCTTTTCTGACGATGAAGATTCATTTATACATACTAAAAGGGTTGTTCCGATTTACAGGGTAACCGAGGGTATTAGCCCAAAACAATTCAGAAAGATTATGTTTACAATAGTGAGTACCCGTGCAAACGAAGTATCACACCTGACACCTCCTGAAATTATCAATAGAAATAATCTGCCCGAATTAGCTCGGAGTATTAAAGAGATACATTTTCCAGAAGATAACACTCAAATAGATCTGTTAAACAGAGGCATCAGTATCTATCATAAAAGGCTTTCTTTTGATGAATTTTTAATGTTCGAACTTGGGCTTGCCATTTTAAAGAAGAAAACTCAAAATGATAAGGGCATTTCATTTATATGTGCAGGGAATTTACAGAAAGCACTTTTGAAAATCCTTCCTTTTGAGTTAACCAGTTCCCAGAAAAAAGTGGTTGACGACATTAAAAAAGATATGTGCAGATCATATCCTATGCAAAGACTTATCCAGGGTGATGTTGGGTGCGGCAAGACCATCGTTGCTCTCTTTGCGATACTGAATGCTGTTGAATGCGGTTATCAGGCAGCGTTGATGGCACCGACAGAGATCCTTGCAGAGCAGCATTATCTCAACCTTTACGGATTGATTGAACATCTTGGGCTCAAGGCAAGCTTGCTTACCAAAGGCTATAAGAACAGGCAGCTTGACGGTATTGCCTCTGGTGAAATAAATATAATTTTAGGTACTCATGCACTGATACAGGAAGGCGTAATATTCAAAAATCTTGGACTTGTAGTTATCGACGAACAGCATAAATTCGGTGTTATGCAGAGGTCACTACTCAGGAGAAAGGGACTGAATCCCGATGTCCTTGTAATGACAGCAACTCCTATACCGAGATCCCTTGCACTTACTTTTTATGGCGATCTTGATTGTTCAATTATTGATGAACTGCCTCCCGGCAGAAAACCGGTGATTACGAAACTGTTTAATTCAAGAAAGAAAAAAGAGATATACAACCTGTTACATCAGGAGATCAAAATGGGCAAACAGGCATATGTAGTCTATCCGATAATAGAAGAATCAGAAAAGGTCAGCCTGAAATCAGCAATACAGGGGAAAGATGCATTCCAGAAGGTTTTTCCTGAACTGAGGGTTGATTTACTTCACGGCAGGATGAGTACTGATGAAAGAGAAAAAATAATGGCCTCTTTTAAAGCGAAAGAGATAGATATTCTTGTTAGTACAACAGTGATAGAAGTCGGGGTAGACGTACCTGAAGCAACAATCATGCTTATAATTCATGCAGAGAGATTTGGACTCGCCCAGCTTCACCAGTTACGGGGAAGGGTTGGTCGTGGTGCTGACAGGTCATACTGCCTTTTGATAGCATATGAGCCTTACGGTGAGGATGCTAAAAGAAGATTGAATGTAATGCTTCATAGTAGCGATGGTTTCAGGATAGCAGATGAAGATCTGAAGATAAGAGGTCCAGGCGAGTTTCTTGGGACAAGGCAGGCAGGGATGCCTTATTTTAGAGTAGCAAACATCGTAAGGGATATAGAAATACTTGAAACGGCCAAGAGAGAAGCATTTTATTTAATAGATAAAGATCATGAACTTAAACAATACCCTTCACTTAGAAAATCAATTGATGTATTCTGGAAGGGAAAGGTTGAGTTCTATAAGACTGGATAAAGGGAGGCATTTTGATGAAAAAAATAAAAGAGAATTTAAGAAAAGGAATTGAAAGAATTAAATGGTTCGCAGCCATTTTGTCTGAAAGGTTAAAGATTGAGATAGCTGTTATCAGGCTGCTTTTTCAGTCAGATAAAATGTATAAAAAGAGGGAAGAGCTACTTAAAACGATAGGAGAGCGAATTGTTGAGCTTAAGGATCATCCAGATAGAAACATTTATAAAGACAAAGTTATCCTTGACGCCTTAAATGAAGCGGAAGAGATTCAGAAAAATATAGATGAGCTCAAAGAGAAGGCTTCAGAAATAAGCAAAGTGGTAGAGTAGGTGCTTATATATATCATAGTATTTATATTTGGTTCTGTTGTAGGCTCTTTTCTCAATGTGTGCATATACAGAATTCCGAGAAACATGTCGATAATATTCCCTTCTTCAAAATGTACTTCATGCAATAACCCGATAGAGCCCTGGAACAACATACCTATCCTGAGTTACTTATTCTTAAGAGGCAGGTGCAAATATTGCAATGAAAGAATATCGTTAAGATATCCTTTAGTTGAAGCGCTCAATGCTTTTTTATATGTTGTTATTATCTGGCGATTTGGTTTGGAATGGAATTCTGCAATATACTGTATACTTGTATCAGCCCTCATAGTGATAACCTTCATCGACCTTGATTTTTTGATAATACCGGATAGAATTACATTGACAGGAATTCCAATAGGGCTTATTGCAGGCTCTTTCCTGTTGCCGGACCCTTTTTTGAGAGCTTCTATGCTTGGATACAAAAGCTCTATCGCTGGTTTTGCTGTTGGTGGAGGGCTTTTTTATCTTGTAGCTGTCTTAAGCAGAGGAGGAATGGGTGGTGGTGATATAAAGATGATGGCAATGGTTGGAGCCTTGATGGGCTGGAAATCCATTTTTTTGATAACTTTTCTGGCAAGCTTCGCAGGGACAATTATCGGCTTATTACTTATGATTTTAAAGGGTAAAGGCAGGAAATCCAAGATTCCATTTGGACCTTTTCTTGCACTGGGTACTGTCATTACAATATTTTTCGGGCAGGAGATATTGATATGGTACCTGTATTGAGAAGTTATCAGGAGGCAAAGGATTCCCCATACATGAAGTCGGGATCCGGGCTAAAATAGGTCAAGTATATGAATTATGAGATGTTTGCAATAATTACACTGTTTTCAATCCTAATAATTTTTATCGCTTTATATTTCCTGAGAGTAGTTTCCAATCTTTACAGAAAAAAACATGAAATAAAGCGTAGGGATACCAGCCAGGTAAGCTTTGTTGTGGATACCTTCCATGACCTTGTTTCAAAGCTGAAAGATAAAGAAAAAGAACTAGAGATACTTAAAAAGAAGGCTGAGGAAAGGGCATCTTCATTCGAGATCTACAATGAGAATATATTTCAGAGTGTGCCGAGTGGTGTAGTAAGTTTTGATCAGGAATTAAAGATAACGAAAATCAATTCTGCCGCAGAAAAGATCCTTAACCTTCAAGAGCAAGAGGTTATAGGGAAAAGACATAACGAAATATTTAGCAGTCCAATTACAGAGCTTTTAGAAAACAGGAAAACAGTCGAAAGGGCAGAGATTAGCTATATTATGTGTACCGGCAAGAGAATATGGCTTGGACTTACGATTTCTCCTCTCAAGGACAGCTCAAACAACACAATAGGGCAAATACTTGTCTTCACAGACCTTACTGAACTCAAGGCATTTCAGTCTCAGAAAGAGTTGAGAGAAAGGCTGTCTACCCTGGGTGAAATGTCTGCTGGGATAGCCCATGAAATGAGAAATTCTTTGGCTGTAATTTCGGGTTATACAAAGATGCTTTCAAAAAAAGCTGATGACACTTTAAGACCTGCTGTTGAGTCAATATCGAAAGAAGTTGAAGTAATGGACAGGATCATTACAGATTTCCTGTCCTTTGCAAAGCCCACGGAATTGTCGATATCGAATGTTGACCTCAATGAGCTTTTAGGAGCTTGTATAAAGGCTATTGAAGGTGACATGAAAAAAATTAAGATATCTTTCAATGACGAGGTGGTGCCTGTAATTAAGTGTGATGAGGTACTGATGAGACAGTCAATTACCAATCTTCTTAAGAATGCAGAAGAAGCAATGCCTGATGGGGGGGAATTGAATATCAAAGTTACTGCCGGGGATTTTTTAAATATAATGATTTCTGATACAGGCCATGGCATTCAGGAAAATATCAAAGATAAGGTATTCCTGCCTTTTTATACTACAAAGGAAAGGGGTACAGGACTTGGCCTGACCATAGTACATAAAATCGTGATCTCCCATGGAGGCAGCATCCACGTTGAAAGCAGCGATGAAATAACAACTTTTACAATAAGGCTTCCAAAAGATATTATTGTTACTAATAAAGCAATTTAACTCATTGCTCACTGAACTTTGCTTATTTGTCCGATTTCCAATTTTTTAATTATCAATTGAAGATTGGCATTCACACCTTGTCTTTATCAAAGTAAAAAGTTGCGTCTAACGGTCACGGTTACGAGGCCCGTTTACTCTTCGCATAGCGCATGGCGCTCGGTGCATGGCGTTCTTTTTACTGCCTACTGCTTACTCCCTACTACCTACTTTTTACTTTTTACTCCTTACCCCTAACTTTCCTTTGATCTTTGTTTTTTACTGCCTACTGCTTACTTCCTAGTGCCTACTATTTCTACAACTTGCACCATGTGCTATGCAATAGGTAGGTCATACGGGAATAAACCCCTATTTAAGAGGTCCTTTAAGGAGTTTTACCTCATCAATCCAGGCAGTCCCTGTACCATCAATGACAAGATTGAGTTTCACATAATCAGGATTATCACCTTTCTTCAGGAAAAATGGTGTCTCCTCTGTAGTCCATTCAGTAGTTCCAGTAAGAGGATTCTGCAAACCGCGTGAGAAGAATTCACCCTTGCCGGAGAAGTGACACCACATCTCAAGATATACCTGTCCCTTCACGTCTTCTGTCCGTATTTTAGCCTGGTATATTAAACGTGCGTTTTCGATGTCTATATTATTAACTTCAAACAGTCTTGCCACCACGGGTTCTGATGTTTCAATTCGAAGAGAGCCTTTGCCATCGCTTGAGACCTCCCTGTCTATCTTAAAGGCAGACTGCATGATGATTCCATCAAGGCTGTTCATTGGAAATTGTTTAAGTTCAACTACCTGAACCGTTGATGTTGACTGTGTACATCCGGCTAACACAAAAATTACTAAAGTACAAAAAAGCAGGGCAAAATGTCTCATGGTTTTAACGACCTTTCTTTTAGTATGTTGATAAATATATTTTCTAATTTGTATATGTTCAAGTTAAATCCATTTAACGACCGGGGGGTTCTTTTCAGGAGGCTCAGGATATCCCTTTGGATATCCGATAAGGATAGGACCAAAAATCTTTTCATCATCCTTTAAATCAAGTAAATCTCTTATCTCGGCATTATCTGTAACCAGTGCACCGAACCCTACCCAGCAGCTTCCAAGTCCCAGAGAGTATGCAGCAAGCATGATATTCTGGCATGCCAGTGGGCAAGAGTGGTCTGCATATCTCCCTGATCCTATAACAAAAACTATTCCAGGTGCAGAATAATATATAGGGTCTTCCATTTGTTCATAACGCTTCATTATCATTTTGTAACGTTCAGGATTAATCTCCTTGACATGCTCGAGAATCTTTTTTGCATTAGGGAGTGCTGCCTGAAGAAGCTTTTTCCTTGCCTTCTCGTCTTCTACAACAACAAAGCGCCATGGCTGGCTGTTCATTGCCGATGGTGCCTGATTAGCTGCTTCTATTAATGTATTAATAATATCCCTTGGAACCGGCTTCGCCTCATATGATCTGACCGAACGCCTTATTTTGATTGCTTCAAGTACCGGGTTCATTATATGCCTCCTTTTTGTATTTATAAAAGTCTATCACAATTATACCGTTACTTGAATTAATATCTGAATTTAATCTGTATATTATTAGTCATTAATAACTGGTCACTAAAAAAGTAGGCAGTAGGAACTAAGCAGTAGGCAGTAAAAAACAAAGATCAAAGGAAAGTTAGGGGTAAGGAGTAAAAAGTAAAAAGTAGGTAGTAGGGAGTAAGCAGTAGGCAGTAAAAAGAACGCCATGCACCGAGCGCCATGCGCTATGCGAAGAGTAAACGGGCGTCGTAACCGTGACCGTTAGACATAACCTTTTAGTTAGTAAAAAGTAATGAGGATGGATAATTGAAGAGATAAGTTGCTGCTAATATTTCATCTTATTTCTTTTCTGTTCGTACATCGAACGGTCTGCCTCCATTATCATTTCATCTAAAGAAGAAGGAAATTTTGGATCATAGTGAGATATGCCGAAACTTAATGCGAGCCTGTAGTTCTTATTTCTCTTTGAATTATATTCCCTGATGTTCTTTTTTAATCTAGAAGTGCTTGTTTTTGTGCCGGCCTTTGTAGTTCCGACAGGAATAATTACAAACTCGTCCCCTCCAATACGTGCTATGATGTCAGACTTGCGGAATGTTTTTTTGAAGATATTAGAGATATTGATTAGGGCTCTGTCTCCTTCTTGGTGGCCAAATGTATCATTAATTACTTTTAGATTATTTAGGTCAACATAAAGCATGAATATTTTTCTTTTCAGACGGTCAGCTATCCTTAGCTGCTGTTCAGCAAGTGTAAAGAATCCCCTTCGGTTATAAAGGCCTGTAAGCTCATCTGTAACAGACATTATACGCAGTTTTTCCTGTAATTTGACGTGCTTTATCCTTGCTATGAGCTCTGTCAGTGTAAATGGTTTTTTTATAAAATCAGCTGCTCCTGCTTCAATAGTGCTGTCATAGGAGAATTCATCAATGAAACCGGTCATTATGATTACTGACATATCAGGCCTGATCTTACGGGCACTTATTGTAAGTTCAAAGCCCTTCACGCCAGGCATTTTAATGTCAGTTATCATTACATCAAATGGGATCTTATTGATAAGTTTAATAGCTGAGGCAGCATCTATAGCAGTTTCACATTTATAACCTTGAGATATTAATCCGGTTTTTATAACGTCTAATAAACTTGCGTCATCATCAACAACAATTAAAGATCTTGCTTCATGCATTTTTTTAGTTTTTTAATATAATAATTATTTTAAACCTCCTATAAATTTAGTTTAAAATATATCAGAACTTTTTAATAATTGCTATAAAAATAATTCTGCAATTCTATTTTTAGTATTGTGTCAAGAAAAAATACGGAAGAGCATGAGTGTAAAGAATGAGCCCATTAATGCACCAAGGATAACCTCCCATGCATTGTGGACTTTGGTTGTAATCCTGCTTTGTGCGATTAAACCGGCAAGTATAAGACAGAGTAAGGATACAAAGAAGTTTTCGGTAGTATAAGTGACAGAAACCCATACAGAAAAGGCGAAGGCAGCGTGACCGCTAGGCATCCCGCCACTTAAAGGTTTTCCCTTCCCGAAGTACGTCTTTGTAATTATCACAAGTATCAGCACAAGTATAAATGCAATTAAAGAAATTTCTTCATTAGAATGTTTTGCTATATAGATACCTTCATGAAAGAAAGATTTTATATAAGGGAAGAGAATTATGTATCCAAGAACTGCAGCACCGAAAGAGGTTATTAAAACAGCGCCTGCTCCAATATCCTTTGCTATACGTGCCTTTTCAGAATAATCCGGAGATAATAAGTCTACAATGGTCTCAATAGCACTGTTAAGCATTTCTGCCAATAGGACAAGTATAACTGAAAGAGATATGATTATGAATTCAGAGCGTGAAACTCCCAACATGTAACTCAAAAACAGGACAATTGCTGCAGAAAAAAAATGGTATCTTAGATGTTTCTGGGTTTTAGCTCCGTGCAGTATACCTTCTATGGCAAAATTTGCGCTCTTACGCCACTGTCTTAAGGGCATTTAGAAGTTCTCTCTCTTTCTTTTTCATCTTTCTCTTCTGATATGTATTTTTTTCATGGTCGTAGCCTAAAAGGTGTAACAGGCCGTGAATTAGAAGTCTTAAAAGCTCGTCATAAAAGGTGTTATCGTAGTCCCTTGCCTGGATTATTACCTGAGGAATACATATTACGATATCACCAAGAACTCGATAGTCTGAAGATTTAAATTTATAGTGATTTGAAGATATTAACTTCTTTTTTCTTCCTCCATTAAACTTATCCACTTCTGATTTATATTGAGGAAATGAAAGGATGTCTGTAACTTTATTTATTCCTCTATATCGGGAATTTAGAAGCTTAATCCTTGAGCTGTTTACGAAAAGAATACTCAGTTCAGCTTTTTGGAATCCGAGCAGATGAAGTGTTTTGCTTAGATCCCTTTTTATCCTCTGACTGTTGAGTCTTTTCGTTTTTTGCTGGTTTCTCAAGTATACTCTTATCACTGAAATCAAATCCTGGGTAATCAATCCTTTTATGAAAAATACCTGTCAATATATAGATAAATCTCTTTTTTATCTCTGAAATATCTTTGAGGGTTAGCTCACATTCTTCGAGCTGACCGTCGAGAAATATGTGATTAATTATCTTGTCCACAAGCGCAGAAATCCTTGCGGGCGTCGGGTCGTTCAGAACTCTTGAGGCTGCCTCTACCGCATCTGCCATCATGACCAGGGCAGCCACACGGGTCTGAGGTTTAGGTCCCAAATATTTATATTCCTCTTCTGCAGGTAAATTATCCTTGTCCTGGTCTTTTGCTTTCTGATAAAAATAGGATATCAATGATGTACCATGGTGCTGTTTTATGATATCGATTATTGAATCAGGCAGTTTATTTTGCCTCGCAAGCTCAACCCCTTCTTTAACATGGCTTGTGATTATCATGCTGCTCATATGGGGGGTCAGCTTATCATGTTTGCTTTCTGATCCACTCAGATTTTCTACAAAGTATTCAGGCATTTTTATTTTTCCAATATCATGGTAATAAGAGCTTACTCTTGCAAGAAGTGGATTTACATCGACAGCTTCTGCTGCTGCTTCAACAAGATTACCAACGATAACACTGTGATGATAAGTGCCTGGAGCAGCTATCATGAGATTTTTCATAATTGGTTGATTCAGGTCAAGAAGTTCCAGGAGGCTAATGTCGGTTGTGATTTTAAATACATTTTCCAGGAGTGGCAAGAATAATGAAACAAATGCTGAGACTGTTATTCCTGAAAAAACTGCAAAAATTACTGCTGATATTGTCTTGGCAGTGAATAATTCACCCTTCGCGACGAATAGTATTAATACAATGAATATATTTGCCAATGCTACATAAAGCCCTCCTTTTAGCAAGGCAGATCTTTTTTTGCATCTTATCACACTGAATGCAGCAGTAAGGCTTCCAACGAATGAATATATCGGATAAAATGCATCATTCAGCCAGTATCCTGCAAGAAGGCTTATAGTAAATGAGAACGTAATTGCAGCATGGAAGTCAAAAAGTAATGTAACAAGCATAGCACCTGCAGCGATAGGGATTCCGTAAATTGCTGTATCAATATAAATATAACTGATGCTTTTTGAGAGGTTCTGGAGCACGAAACCAAATATTCTCGCCAGTAAAAGAGTGCTAATAATCATCAGAGCGAGCAAAATGAGCATCTTATAGTTTTCAGTATAAGATGGTTTATAACGCATCAGGTCTCTATAAAGAATAAAGAGGAGTACGAGAGCAATAAGACTCCCTCCAAAAAATCTTTCAGGTGTTATTTCAGTAAGGATAGAAGAAGCGACAATTAAGGATATGAGACAGAGGAACAGGATCTTCAATAAGTTGGGATTTATTCCTGATGTATTATTTTTATCCTTCTGAAGTACGTTTTTCATGTTTTTCATATGCCTTTACGATCTCCTGAACAAGTTTGTGCCTGACAACATCTTTTTCAGAGAAATATACTAAATTAATTCCGTCAATCCCTTCAAGAATTTTAACAGCTTCAACAAGACCTGACATTTTTCCAGCTGGCAGGTCTATCTGAGTTATATCTCCGGTAATAACAGTTTTTGAGCTAAACCCGAGTCTTGTAAGATACATCTTCATCTGTTCTGATGTCGTGTTCTGTGCTTCGTCGAGAATAATGAATGAGTCATTAAGTGTTCTTCCTCTCATAAAGGCAAGTGGAGCTATTTCTATTACCCCTCGTTCTATCAGTTTAGATGCCTTTTCGGCCTCCATCATATCAAAAAGTGCATCATAAAGCGGCCTGAGATAAGGATTTACCTTCTCATACATATCTCCGGGCAGGAAACCTAACCTCTCACCGGCTTCAATAGCAGGCCTTACAAGGACAATCCTGTTTGCCTGTTTTTTAAGGAATGCGTTAATTGCCATTGCCATGGCAAGATAGGTTTTGCCTGTGCCGGCAGGTCCAATCCCTATTACAATATCGTATTTCTTTATGGAGTCAATATACTTCTTTTGTACTTCAGTTTTAGGAATTATAAAACGACGCTTTGATGATACAGGTATATTGTTCAGGAAAAGTTCTTTAAGAGATGTCTCACCGCCTTCTGATATTGATTTTACTGCATAACGTATATCTTCGGGTTTTAAATTGTATCCCTCGGAACTAATATAGCGCAGGTCGTTTATCAATTTTTCAGCGGTTTTTAAGGTTTCATCCGCGCCTTTAAGAAAAATCTTGTTGCCCCTTGAACTGGCCTTAATGCCAAGATTCTCCTCTATAATCTTCAGGCTCTTTTCAATGCCTATAAAGAGAGATGGGTACTCTTTTTCGCTGTCAAATTCTATCTCTAACGTATTCGTATCTTATCCTTATTTGTTTTTGTAAGTTACAAAGCTATTTAATCCTTCGGATTTTTTAAGCTTAAGCGACAGGATTTCTGCATCTTTTCTATCCTTGAATTCGCCGGTCCTTATTTTATATATCTTCTCATTTCTCATATTTTGGGAAACGGTAATATAGGTTTTATAGCCTTTATTTTCATATTTTACCTTAAAATTTTCTGCATCAGAAGCATTTTTAAAGGCACCTAATTGTACTGTATATATAATTTCGATTCCCTTTTGTAGCAGGTTCGTTTTTGGATTTTTTGCTTTTTTAGGTGATATGGTCCTTTGTGGTTCTGTTTTTAAGTATTCTTTAGACTGCATGGCAGACTGTGGTATTTCTTCAGGCGTAGAAGGTTGTTCTGGTAATATCTCCTTTTCTTGTGGTGAAGGAGTTATTTCTGTCATTTCTGCAAAAGGTTCTGATTTTTCATCTTTGCCGCTCTTCCCGACAAAGTAGCCGAGTGTAAAACTCAGAGCAGAGAAGATAACCACCACCACTATTATAAACTCCTTGCCGAGTATATATAGTGAAGATCTAGTTTTATTATAATCGCTATAGTTCATAAAACAAGCATAGCATCACCATAGGAGAAAAATCTATACTTCATGCCTATTGCAGATTTATATGAATTCAAAAGCTTTTTGCGCCCTGCAAGTGCTGCAGTTAACATCAAGGGAGTTGAGCGTGGCAGGTGGAAATTGGTAATCAGGGAATCAACAGCTTTGAACCTATAGCCATTATGAATAAAGATATATGTTGAACCTTTTATGGAACAGTTTTCCGAAAAGGTGCTGCATCTTCCGCTTAAATATCCTTCAAGTGCCCTTACAGTTGTTGTTCCTACCGCAATTATTCTTTTGCCGGATTTTTTGACCTTGTCAATCTCTGATATCAAATCGTGTTTGATTTCGAAAAATTCTTCATCCATCTTGTGATTTTTAATATCGTTTGATTTAACAGGACGGAAAGTTCCGATTCCAATGTGTAATGTGATGGTTCGAATGACTACTGATTTTGATGCAATATCCTCAAGAAGATCTTTTGTAAAGTGAAGGCCGGCGGTAGGTGCCGCTATAGAGCCTTCAACTTCAGCGTATACAGTCTGATAACTTTCTTTATCAGCTTCATCAGCCTTACGTTTAATGTAAGGGGGTAGGGGCATTTCACCATCTCTCCAGAGCAGGTTCTTTAAGTCAATATTATTTTTAAAACTCGCGGTTTTTCCATCTTTTATCTGGGCAGAAAGGCCTTCTGATATTCTAAGGCTACCTGTATATCTCTCTTTCGATAGAATATTCCATAGTCCAGCTGTAATTTCTTTGACAAGTAAAATTTTCAGTTTTCCGCCTGTCGGTTTATATCCTATAAGACATGCAGGAAATACCTTTGAGTTATTTACGATAAGCATGTCACCTGTGTTTAAAAACGACGGGAGATCATAGAATCTTTTATGATCTATTTTCCCGCTTTTGTGAAGTACAAGTAATCTTGATTGGTCTCTGCAATCAAGTGGTCTTGCTGCGATATGCTCATTGGGCAGAAAATAATCGTATTCAGCGGTTTTCATATATCTGAATAGTAGTTCCCGGATAAAAAAATGCCAGTATTTCTTTATAGTTCATGCCATTACGCGCCATTTCAAGTGCACTCCACTGGCATAGTCCTACTCCGTGGCCGTAACCTTTTCCTTCTAATATTATAAAGTTATCAACACGGGTCATATTGAAATTTGTACTCGGCAGGCGTTTCCATCCAAGTGATTTTCTTAACTCTGAAGCCTTAATGGATAATGTTCCGTCATCGTGTTTTATCGTGAGAGTCTTTACCCTGTCTGTCGAAGTAAATGACTCTATTGAAATTTCTTTTATATTATTTAATCCCAGTGCTTTTTCAATTTCTTCTAGGGCTATTTTACGTTCCCATAGCCAGTACGGTGATATTTCACAGTTTGATTCAACAGATTTTAGATAGGGATAACTTTTGCCAAAAACCTCTTCGGGTATTTCCGTCCTGCCACCGCAGGTAGAATGGTATAGTGACTCGATTATTTTTCCATTGTATACAAGAACCTCTCCTTTTGTATTTAAAACAGCGTATGATATCCTCGGATCAATTGATTTTCCTTTATATACCTGATGAAGCACCGATGATGTAAGGTCATAGTTTGAGTTGTTAAGGTTAATCTGGAAAAGTGCATATGTTCTTGCTATTACTGCCTGTGCCTTCAGTGCTTCAATCTCCCAGTCGAGGCCGACCTCAGCACTTACAACGCTCCTAATATAGTCTTCGAGAGGAAGTTCATTAATAAGATAAAGACTTGACCTGCTTCTCCAGATTTCTATATTACCGAGATAATGATTGCCGTTTACCAGAAGATCCCCGCGTAGATTGCCCATTTTTTCGATCTTCTCATCTTTTTGTGGTATTTTGTGGAATATATCATCCAAAATCAATACCTTGATTGTTACGGCTTCAACTGTTGTTAAAGTGAATAATAGAATCAAAATAGCTGTTACCTTTTTAAGCAAGCTTATCTCCTTTCTCAGTCTTATCTATTATTACTTTCTGAATATCCAGAATAAGAGAGTTAGTAAAAGGCTTAACAATATGCCTGTAGCAAGAGGAAAATAAAAAGTAAAATTTTTCCTCTGTATTAAAATATCCCCCGGCAGTTTCCCAAACCAGGGTATTTTAACAGAAATAATAAGTAAAACTCCGATTAACGCAACTACTATGCCAAGTATTAAAAGAAATTTACCTAAATATTGTATATTATCAAGCATTTAATATATAAACTTAAAGTTAATCTTTATCATCTATTTTCTATCTTTCCTTGTTTAATCCGCCGTGTCGGAAAATATCTCTCCATTTCAGAATATATACAGCCGCAGTATTTCTGTCTGTATAGTCCGAACTCAATTGACAGTCCCTTCGAGATATTCCATCCATTTCTGAGATCATCATAATAGAACTGAATTCCATGTTTTTTCCCTATATCCTGTCCTATTTTTAATATCATATCAAATTTCTGGTAGGGACTTGCAAGCAATGAAGTTGTAAAGCCGTCGAGTTTCATTTTCTTTGCAGTTTCAGCTGACTTTTCAAGCCTTATCAAATAGCAGATCTCGCATCTTTTGCCTTCCCGGGAAACAATCGATTTTAAAAAATCATTCAGAGGATAATCGTCTATATATTCTATATCAAGATTCCAAATCTTCTGGAGCTTTATAAGTGAATCAAGCCTGTTTGTATATTCGGTGAAGGGGTGTATGTTTGGATTATACCAGAGGCCCTGTACGTCTATACCCTTATAGAGAAATATTTCGAGAGGATAGATACTACAGTTTGAACAGCAAATGTGCATTAGTAGTTTCATGGAACACATATAATATTGAAGATTGAAAATTGAAAAATAAAAAATTTATGTTTAAAAGTAATTTTTTTAAAAACTTCCTTTATTTTGAATTTACAATGATTAATCATTCAAAAAAGTCCATGCGGCATGTCTTTTTTTAAATGTGAGAATGCAGACTTTGTGGCAAGTCTACCCCTTGGTGTTCGTTCAAGCAAGCCCTCCTGAAGTAGATAAGGCTCATAAACATCTTCTATAGTTTCCTTATCCTCTCTTAAAGATGCTGAAATAGCCTCTATCCCGACCGGTCCGCCGTTAAACTTTTCTATTACTGTTAATAGAAGTTTTCTGTCCATTTCATCGAGGCCCCTTTCGTCAACATCAAGGGAGATGAGTGAATTTCTTGTTATTTCAAGGTCGATACTGCCATCACCTAAAACCTGTGCAAAATCCCTGATTCTTTTTAATAATCTATTGGCTATGCGGGGAGTTCCTCTGGAACGTTTGGCTATCTCCAGTGCGGCATCATCTTTGACCGGTATTTTCAAAATTTTTGCAGAACGAAGTGCTATCATCTTAAGTTCTTCCGGTTGGTAATATTCGAGCCTGTTTATCACGCCAAATCTTTCTCTTAATGGAGATGTAAGCAGGCCGGTTCTCGTAGTAGCACCGATAAGTGTAAATCTGGGCAGGTTAAGTTTAAGCGTTCTGGCATTTGGTCCCTGCCCTATGACTATATCAAGTTGGAAGTCTTCCATTGCAGGATAGAGCACTTCTTCGACAATTCTAGGCAGCCTGTGTATCTCATCAATAAATAGTATGTCCATATCAGACAAGTTTGTAAGTATTGCAGCAAAATCACCCGGTCTTTCTATTACAGGACCGGATGTGGCTTTTATATTAACCTTGAGTTCATTCGATATAATATGTGCGAGTGTGGTTTTTCCAAGACCGGGGGGGCCGCAGAAGAGAATATGGTCTAGAGGCTCTTTTCTCTGGTTTGCGGCTTTGATGAATATCTTAAGGTTCGCTCTTATCTTGTTCTGGCCTACGAACTCAGCTAAAGATCTTGGTCTTAAATTCAAATCCAATGAAAGCTCATCATTAGTATATTCAGGCTCATCTGATTGGCTGAGGCGAAAGGGACTTATAATCCTGTCTTTCTGCTTCGGAGAATCTTCTCTTCTTGTTGAAATTTTCGAGGCTTTCCTTGTAATTTGAGTAGACTTTTTAGCTTCCGAATTACCCATATGTATTATCTGTTCTCACCGGAGAATTCTACCTGCGGATTAAGCTGTTTTAGTGTTTCCTTTAGCAGGCTTTCAATATCATTAAAGTTTTTATTATACACCTTTTCAAGGGATTGCTGAGCAACAGTCTTTTTATACCCAAGATTAATCAGGGCGGAAAGGGTGTCTTCAAAGAGCCTGTCTTTTATAACTGTTGATGATGGCAGTTTTTCTTTAAGTTCTAGGATTAATCGCTGGGCTGTTTTTTTACCAAGGCCTGGTATCCTGCATAACGTAGCTACATCTTCTTTTTCTATTGCATTAAGAAAATCGTTATGAGAAACACCTGAAAAGATATTCAGTGCCATTTTCGGGCCAATTCCTGAAATTCTCAGAAGCGTAGTAAATATATTCTTCTCATCTTCTGAAGTAAATCCAAAAAGATGCATGGAATCTTCACGAACATATGTATATATGTGAAGAAATACTTCCTGGCCCTCTAACGGAAGAGTTGAAAGGGTACTTATTGGCATATTAACCTGATAACCAACGCCGTTGACGTCTAAAAGAACATTATCAGGTCTTCTTGAAATAATTTTTCCTTTTAGTGAACCTATCATATTTTATATTTATCAAGAAGATGCAGCCTCGCTGTTATACACTTTACTTTCCCTTTTTTCTCTGTGATTCCTTTACTGATTTATTAAATTGTATAGTATTCATGTAACACAGCGCAAGTGCAAGTGCATCAGCGCTGTCTGTGTTAATTGTACCTTTGATTTTCAATATAAGTTTTACCATATCCTGTACCTGTTTCTTTTCGGCGCGTCCGTATCCTACAATTGCCTTTTTAACTTCAAGAGAGCTGCATTCATGCGTGGCAATGTTTTCATATGCAGCTGCAAGAAGGACTATGCCTCTTGCATGACCGAGGTTCAAGGCTGCCTGTATGCCTTTTGCAAAGAATATCTTTTCTACTACAATATCATCCGGGCGGTATTTGCGGATGATTTCTTTTAAACAGTTATAGATATATTTAAGTCTTTCGTGAAGAGGTTTTGAAGGTGAAGAAGAAATTGTCCCTGATGCAATATAGACAGCATCTTTTCCTTTCATGCCAATTAACCCGTATCCACATTTTATACTGCCGGGGTCGATACCAAGTATCTTTACATCTGGTTTAACCTGTGAAAAAGATCTGTCCTTTCTTACGTGTTTATTTTTTTCTCGGTTCTTCAAATAATATTTCCTCAACCATAAGGCAGAGGACATGGCCAAGAGTTATGTGTGTTTCCTGTATTCTCGGTGTGTTGTCTGACGGAACGACAAATGAGAACGTGGCTTTTGAGGCAAGTTTCTCTCCTTTGGCGCCTGTAAAGACAATTGACCTCAACTTCTTCTTCTTTGCTATATCCATTGCTTTTAGCACATTGGGAGATTGTCCGCTTGTGCTGAGTGCTATTACTATATCACCCTCGATTGCCAATGATTTTAGCTGTCTTGCAAAAATCTCTGAGTAGTCATAATCATTTGCTATAGATGTTATAACAGCCATATCTGTATTGAGAGCAATTGCAGGCAACCCGGGGCGTTCTTTTTTAAATCTATTTACAAATTCAGCAGCTATGTGGGATGCATCTGTAGCACTGCCGCCGTTTCCGAATAAAATCAATTTATTGCCTTCATTGAATGTATTAGCAATGGCTTTAGATGCATCTATTATTGTTTCTATGCTGCTTTCTATGAACTTTTCTTTTACTGATATGCTTTCTCTGAATTCCTTGAGTATTCTATTTTTCATAAAACGATGGTTAACAGAATTTTTTAATATAGATTAAAACAACTGCATTTTTATGTCAATTAAATCTGAGGCAGAATATATTATCCCCACAATGTAACTAATGAGTTTAAAGCAGGTATACATGTTATATAGTTGGGCATGTTTCTTGAGTGAACATAGGGAGCGAAAGGAATATGTCCAACTAATTAATTAACCTGCTCTTTTTATACCGAAAAGCATCTTTTGGTTTAATATTTTATTTTGGGGGAACATAGATTACCCCTTTTACTTCTGCAGGCTCTCCTTCTTTCACTGGGCCTACAGCTGTGATACGATAGTCTCTTATTGCTGAAAGCTTTTCTTCGTCGAGAAAGGTCGGTATCTGAGTATTTCCTATGAATTCATAATCGCCATTTTCTATTCTTCTGTATATTCTGTATCCTGTTACCCATATCTCATCAGACTCTTTCCAGTAAAGATAGACCTTATCAGGTGTAACATGATAACGGGGATCTTTTGGTGGGGTAGGAACGAATTCAAAAGGGTTAACCACTATTTCTTCTGAAGGAAGCCCCTCGTTTCTTATTTCGCTCATGATCTGACTTCTTATCGTATAGTAAACGGGCTTATCAATACTTAGCCTGTCCTTGAAAAAATTTTCTGATAAAGGATTTTTATTTGATGGGGTTAAACCATAATTGCCTTTTTCATGACTTTTGTAAACATTGTAGAATATATCATCTCCCGCCTTATTCCATGTCAATATTAATAAATCATCTTCTATTTCAAAGTAGATGTTCTCCGGAGGCAAAGGAGTATTCAATGGGGTTACACTTATAATATTTGAATCATTACTGTTTACGCCTTTAAGATTTTGAGTTATGATTTTATATTTGTATTCATGACCTTCTTTATAATTAGAATCTGAATAGATGCGTTTGTCCTTTTCTATAAAGGCAATTCTTTCAAAATCTTCTCTAGAAGACTTGAAGATATAAAATCCGGCAATATAACTCTCTTTATCTCTAGGTAAATTCCACATAAGGATAATCTTGTCCTCCCTGTGGATTGCCCTTAGCATGGAAGGCGGCTCTGATTTTTCTAAAGATTTGAGGGTAGGGGGTCCTTTTTTACCGCAGGATGTAAGAAAGGAGAGTGAGATGAATATCAATAAAAAAGATGTTAAAAGCCATAAACATTTCAGGTTTTTGTATTTGTACTCATCATTTAAAAAATACATTTATTTAAGGATCTTTTTATATTTTTTGATCTGTCTGATAACCTCTGATTTAGAGGTACCTCCATAAGAAGTACGTGCTTTTACTGATTTTGCGGGATCAAGAATCGAGAATATATCTTCTAAAATATAGGGGGAAAATGTTTTTAATTTTCTTAAAGTGAGTGATTGCAGGTTTAAATTTTTGTCAATACAGTATAGAACAATTTTTCCTGTTATCTCGTGGGCCTTTCTGAAAGGTATTCCCTTTTTAACGAGATATTCTGTTATATCAGTTGCAACTGAAAAACTTTCACCGGCAGCTGCAAGCATTCTTTTTGCATGAAATTTTATTTTTGGAAGCATTTCGATCAGAATTCGAAGGCATGATTTAAGAGTGTCAGATGTATCAAAAACAGGGAGTTTGTCCTCTTGCATGTCCCTGTTATATGAAAGCGGCAGTCCTTTCATTATGGTTAGCAGGGATAAGAGATTGCCGTAGATTCTACCAGTCTTTCCTCTAATTAGTTCGGCTGCATCAGGGTTCTTTTTTTGAGGCATTATGCTTGAGCCGGTTGTGAATTCATCAGAAATTTCGATGAAACCGAATTCTTCTGTTGACCATAGTACAAGCTCTTCAGCAAAACGCGCAAGATGCATCACTGTAATAGATGCACAGGAAAGGAATTCAATTGCAAAATCCCTGTCGGAAACAGTATCAATACTGTTGCTCGAAATCGATTTAAACCCGAGCAACCTGGCTATGTATGCCCTGTCCACAGGCAGTGTTGTGCCTGAGATCGCACATGAGCCAAGTGGAAGAATATCTAAACGATTTATAGATCCATGGAAACGTTCCTTATCTCTCTGTAACATTTCCACATAAGCCAGCAAATGATGAGACAGCAATACTGGCTGAGCTCTTTGAAGATGTGTGTAACCCGGCATAATGGTATCCAGATGACGCTCGGATATCTTTAAGACAGTCTTTTGTAGAGATTCTATTGTTGATATTATTTCTTTGGTTTCTTCTTTAAGATAAAGTCTAAAATCAAGCGAAACCTGGTCATTCCTAGATCTTGCAGTATGTAATTTCTCGCCTGCAGGACCTATTTTTTTTATTAATGCTGTTTCAATATTCATATGAATATCTTCAAGATCTTGTCTGAATCTGAATTTACCGGTATTAATCTCTTCTGCGATTTCCGTCAAACCTTTTACTATAGCATCTGAATCCTTTCTGGAGATGATTTTCTGCTTGCCGAGCATCTTAGCATGGGCAATACTTCCCTTTATATCGTGTTTCCAGAGTCTGTTGTCAAAAGAGATAGATTCTGTGAAAGAATCCATAGATGCTGATGTCCTGCCCCTGAACCTGCCTGCCCACGGTTTTTTCATTTAAATTATTAGCCTCTTTTTGGTGTTGTAAGCATCTTTGATCTTGTCATAGGGGATTTCCCCGATGAAATTACGTTACTAATGATATTTTCTAATCAAAGGTTTTAATTTTCATATGGCATAAGATAATATTTTAATAATTAAGTGTCAAGAAATTTGTTTTCTATTAAAAAGGCCCAGCTTACTTTTTTCTGACTTTGTATAAGTGCAGATTTTATTTTTCCAGATTCAAGGTGCGATCCCTTATGTAAGTATTCTCCAAGTCGTTCCCCTTCTTTATTAGAGGATAAAAAGAGTATCATTCCGTTTTCGAGATATATCTTCTTTTCAACATCATATCTGTTCTCAATAATAGTGCCGTTTTTTTTGCATAGATCGACCCACTGAAGAAGGTTGGTTAAAGGCATTAATGAAAGTTCACCTTTAATTGAAGCCCTTTTAAATCTCCTTTTAATAAATATTGTTAATAAAATTTACAGATATTAAATTATAAAATATGATATGACAAAACAAATCCTAAAGCAACTTTTTAAAATATGGCCATGTCAAGGACTCAAGAAATTTTATGGCTGGAATATTTTGAAACCTTCATCCAATCATGAAGAGAGCGAGCTTATGTGACTGATAATAATCTTGATATTAGTAATATGAATTTAGATCCTCTTTTTTCCAGCCGTATTCTCCTATAAGTGGAACAAATACACAAGGAGTATGATATTCTTCATGTATTCTGTCTTTGGTTTTCCTGATTTTTAATAGTTGTTGTGAATATCTGGTACCAACAGGGACCAGGAGAATTCCATCGATTGACAATTGCTCCATTAAAGGATTGGGTAATCCGGGAGATGCGGCAGTAATTATAATACGATCGAACGGGGCTTCTTCAGGCCATCCTAATGTTCCGTCGCCTGTTCTTGTGTGAATATTTGTGTATTTAAGGGAATAAAATCTCTGTCTTGCATTATCTAATAATGATGCAATGCGTTCTATTGTGTAAACCTCTCTGGAGAGTTCGGAAAGAATAACTGTTTGGTATCCAGAGCCTGTTCCTATTTCAAGCACTTTATTATCCCTTCTTAGATCTAATAATTCTGTCATCACAGCAACCATATAAGGTTGTGAAATGGTCTGACCATCGCCGATAGGAAGAGCCATGTCACTATAAGCATTATGCTGTAAAGAGTCGTCGACGAATAAGTGTCTTGGAATACGTCTCATGGCATCAAGGACACCGATGTCCCTGATACCTCTTGGAATAAGTTGTGTATTAACCATTAATTCTCTTTGTTCTTTTTGTTCCATGATACAAATTTGTTAATACTTCTGGTTCTTCCCTCACTTAGCTGATATGAAAGTTTCCAAGTCGAATCTACTAAAAGCTAATACTCGCATAGAGATTCCAAAATTTCGTGATTTCAGGTAGGAGCGATTCCTTATGATCAAAAACGCGTTAATATTTTCCTCGCAGCTAATACCCCGGAGGCAGATGCCTGTATCAGTCCACGGCTGACACCAGCACCGTCTCCTATCGCAAAGATATTTTTAATTTCGGTCTCCAGTTCGTTAGTCAGTTTTAACTGCATAGAATAAAATTTAACCTCAGCACCATAAAGTAATGTATGCCTTGAGTTAACACCGGGAGCAATTTTGTCAATTGCTTCCAACATCTCTATAATATCACATAGATACCTGTAAGGGATTACAAAGCTAAGGTCTCCCGGAGTTGCATCCTTTAATGTTGGTTGTACAACCCCTTTGGAAATCCGTTCCTGAGTTGAACGTCTTCCTGACATTAAATCCCCGAGTCTCTGGATAATGACACCTTTGCCAAGAAAATTCGCGAGTTGGGCAATATATCTGCCATAATATATCGGCTCGTTAAATGGTTTGGTAAAGTAGGTGCTGACAAGGAGTGCAAAGTTAGTATTATTTGTTTTCCTGCTGGCATAGCTGTGGCCGTTTACTGTCCAGATACCCTTCAAATATTCTTTTACGACTTCTCCGTATGGATTAACACAAAAAGTTCTGACCTTGTCATCAAATCTTTTTGAATAAAATATAAGCTTTGGTTCGTATGTAATACTCGTAAGCGGTTCGAATACAGAGGATGGCACCTCGACTCTTACCCCTATATCAACAGGGTTTTTCAGAAGTGTTAGATTAAGCCTCTTAGCTTCTTCTTCAAGCCATCTTGAGCCTTCGCGACCGGGTGCAAGTATAAGAAAATCAGAATAAATTTTCCTGCCGTCCTTAAGCTTTATGCCTTTGGGTTTTCCTTTTTCAATAATAATTCTCTTCACTTCTGTCTGGAATAAAGTGTCAATTCTTTTATTAACGGCTCTTTTTATTTTTTTCAAGAGAACCCTGCACCTGTCTGTACCGATATGTCTTATCTTTGAAGGGACAAGTATAAGGTTGTTTATTGACGCAAGTTTTTCCAGTCTTTGAATATCTTCTTCATTGTCGCCGAAGACCTTACCAGGCGCTCCGTATCTGACATAAATCTTATCCACATAATCTATTAAAGACTGTACCGTCTCTCTTTCGATATACCTTAAAAGGAATCCGCCAACATCAGGAGAGAGACTTAATTTCCCGTCACTGAAGGCACCTGCACCTCCCCAGCCGCTTAATATATTACATTCACGGCATGTTGTGCAGGATATATCCTTAATTTCTAGAGGGCATACTCTCTGGTCGATATCCTTGCCCTTTTCAGTGATCAGAACCTTCAGTTTTTTTCGAGATTTGAGAAGTTCTAATGCGGCAAATATGCCTGCAGGACCGGCTCCTACTATTATGACATCATATCTCTTCATCCGTTTTATCCAATATGTCATTCAATATACATTTTTCTTTCAGAAATGTCATTGCATCATAATTTGTCATGTCAAGATGCAATGGAGTGATGGATATGAAGTTTCCCTGTACTGCCTCAATATCAGTGTCTTCACCGTGTTCCCAGTATGGATTGCCGCCACCTATCCAGTAGTATTTTTCTCCCCAGGGATTGTAAGTTTCATGTATAGAATTATCATAGATTTTTTTGCCCTGACGGGTAAATTTAATACCGTTTATCTCTTCTTTAGGAACATTGGGGATATTAACATTCAAAAGTGTATCGTAGGGCAGGGAGTTTTTAAGAACAATAGAGGCTATTTTGAATGCAAAGAAAGAGGCTGTATCAAAATAGTAGTGCTTCCCATTAATTAAAGAAAATGCTATCGAAGGTATTCCGAAAATGGTCCCTTCGATAGTGGCTGAAACTGTTCCTGAATAACTTATGTCATCCCCTAGATTTTCTCCCTTGTTGATTCCGGATACAACAAGTGCTGGTTTTTCAGGAAGTAATTTGTTTATACCGAGCGTTACACAGTCTGTTGGCGTTCCATTAATGCTGTAAACATGATCTTCGATCTTCTCAGCTTTTAAAGGCCTGTGAAGTGTCAGGGAGTGGCTTACCGCACTTCTTTCACGGTCAGGTGCAATAATGTAAGAGTCCCCAAGTTTCTTTATCTCATTGTAAAGAGCTAGTATACCGGGGGAATGAACTCCATCATCATTTGTCACTAGGATCACAGCCATCTAGAATATTTTATCAGAAACGGCTTTTTTAGGAATATAAATTGTTTATAAAAATTATCAGCTGTTTTTTTATAATTCAGGCCAGTTTACCGCAGAAAATAAAAGACTTGCCCTTTAAAAAGACTTTATGCAAAATATATCAAATTGAAATACCTTCCTCTTATATAAGTATGCGAAAAAAAGGCACAATTACCTATAAAGACGCTGGTGTTAATATTGAAGAGGGAGACAGATTTGTAAAGTTAATCAGTCCTGTTGTCAGAAGGACATTCAGGCCTGAAGTAATGACGGATATTGGTTCTTTTAGCGCTCTTTTTAAAATCGATAAGAACAAATATAGAAATCCAGTTCTTGTTAGCGGAACCGACGGGGTGGGCACCAAGCTTAAAATAGCTTTTATGGCTGACCGTCACGATACTATCGGGATAGATCTTGTTGCAATGTGTGTTAATGATATCCTGACAAGCGGTGCAGAACCTTTATTCTTTCTTGATTATTTTGCAACTGGAAAATTGAAGGTGGAGAAGGCAGCAGAGGTTATAAAAGGCATTGCATACGGCTGCATGGAATCAGGCTGTTCTCTTATCGGGGGAGAGACTGCAGAAATGCCCGGTTTTTACGAAAAGGGTGAATATGATTTATCAGGTTTTGCAGTAGGAGTTGTGGAAAAGGAAAAAATAATAGACGGCAGAAGGATAAAAAAGGGTAACGCTCTCATCGGCATTGCCTCAAATGGTCTTCATAGCAACGGCTTTTCGCTTGTAAGGAAAATTTTTTTCGATAAGAAGAAGATGCGTATTAATACAGTATTAAAAGAAACAGGCACATCATTAGGTGAAGAATTATTAAAGCCCACAAGGATTTATGTAAAGGCGTTTAATGCCTTAAATAATATTGTTGATATAAAGGGTATGGCTCATATAACAGGAGGTGGAATACAAGGTAATCTGTCCAGAATAATACCAAAAGGCCTTAAAGCTGTTATTGAAGAGGGTTCATGGCCTGTGCATCCTATTTTTAAATTAATCAAGAAATTTGGCAATGTTCCAGATAAAGATATGAATAAGACATTTAATATGGGAATTGGCTATATAATTGTGATAGACAGTAGCAAGAAAGAAAAGTCAATCGATATTCTGAGAAAAAAGGGGTTTGACGCTTACATAATCGGGAACGTTGGAAAAGGAACTACTAAACAAATTTAACTTATTAAACCCTGTTAGAAGACCTTCGCCTTTCTAACAGGGTAAAAATTATGACAATATTCAGGAGTGTACTGACAATATTTGTTATTTTACTTGACATATGTCCAATATTTAGAATATCCTTTTGTTTGAATTATTTATGTTTTCAATATCAAAGTAATATCTCGACTTGGCATAATATTTGCTTATAGCTTTATAAAGAACAAATTATGTGCAAACTGAAAGACATAATTAAGAAGGCTTTAACACCGATAACTATAATGTTAATCCCTCACAGCAGTTCGAAGTCTATAAGATTTAAGATACCTTCTGTGGGAATTTTGATTTCTATAATTCTATGGATAATCGGAACCGTCTATGTTTTTTCTATTGCTATTGATTCGTTCGAGTATGACAGGATGAAGAAAAGTCTTAATTATTACACAAAAGAATTCATTGAATTAAAGTCAACAATATCAACTCTCAAGAAGGCAGAAAATGAGTTCAAGAAACTGTTTGCTTTAAAGAGCAAGGAGGAGATATTCGAGAATCTTGATACTTCAGATAGTGGCTCTATAGATATGGAAAATTTAAAGAGGCAGATTAAACTAACAATGGAAAATGTAGGTGAAATTAAGGATTATTTAAGTCAGCAAAGAGACATATATTTTGCGACCCCAAAGGGATGGCCCGCTGATGGAAGAATAACCTCAGCTTACGGATACAGAGAGCATCCAATGAAAGGCAGAAAGGATTTTCATAGCGGCATTGACATTGCGTCAGAACCTGGAAAGCCTGTTAGAACAACTGCAAACGGTATTGTAAGTTTCTCTGGCTGGAGCGGTGGCAATGGAAACCTTGTGGTTATTGAACATGGATTTGGGTATTCTACATTTTATGCTCATAACAAAAAGGTAACCGTTAAAGTCGGAGAGAAGGTCAAACGTGCTGACATTATCGGTTATATCGGGTCCACTGGCAATTCTACAGGACCACATGTACATTATGAAGTATGGAAGAGCGGAAAATCGATAAATCCATATAAATTTTTAAAGGGGAGGTCATAGTGTTCCATAAAAATACTGAAAAACTTGAATCTTTTATAGGGAGCAATTCTTTTTTTAAAGGCGAAATAGATACAAAGGGTACGCTTAGAATTGACGGGATTGTTGAAGGAAATATAACAGCTGACTGGGTTATTATTGGACCAAAAGCACATGTAACAGGTGACATAAACGGCAGAGGAATTATCATTGGTGGCAGGGTTGACGGCAATCTAAAAGCAAAAGAGCTTGTTGAGGTTCAAAGCAAAGGTCAGATATATGGCGAGATATTCACTAGCAAGCTAAATATTGTTGAAGGAGCTATATTTGATGGCAGATCCTCGATGCATAGTGAAGAAGCAAAGGTTGTTGAACTTCAGGCAAAAGAGAAATCAAAATTTGCTTATATTCCCGATTCTAATAAATAAAAGGCCTATGCCATAAGGGATCATACCAGTAATAAGGTCGGGGATAATAAAAAGGATCATACCAGTAAGGATAAGTATAACCAGGCCGGTATATATAATAATATCTTTCTTGTTTCCATAGATAAATCTCATTAATTTCAAAAAGTGGATAACTATATTCTAGCTCTCCAAGTAATTTTATACTGCTGCCGATTAATCTGCCCGCAAGAGTAATTTTTCTGTCTTTTTTATAGATTAGAGGATCGAGCTGTCTCGGCGTTATTGCAAGAAATCTGCCCTCAGAAATGTCTTTGTCTATGATATCGCCGAATCTGTCTATAGGAGTCTGAACAACCTCTATTTCAGTACCGTATTTTGTATTAGTGGTTCTGGCTATAATACCGCCTAAGATAAATACGTTATCTACATAAACATCAGGGTTTTTCAGGATTTTTTTGAATGTAACATCTTTAACTGCAATTTTACGGATATCTTTCGAGATTACATGGGCACAGGAGGAAAGGAAAAAAGATATAATAAAAATTATTAAATAACGTTTCATAATTTTTCAGATCAATTTCTAATTTTATTATATCATGTAGAAGATGAAACTCCGCAAGCTTAAGCATGATGTATCTCTTGTTTCTTCTGTAGAGCCTGTTAAAAAAGAATTTGCCAGAAAATAGCTCTGTATAAATAAGAAAACCCCGTTAAAAAGGTGTTGCGTGTTGGTGGCTTTAGACCATCGACTGCAACCTGTCTGCCGATAGATAGAGGCAGACCTGTCTGCCAACCCGCTTCGCCGAATCGAGGCGAGCAGGAATATTTTTAACCTCCAATTTCATCGAAAGTTTTTCACGGAGTAAATATTGAATTTTTTTTCTTCTGTGAGTTAATCTATAAAGCTTTCTAATTTTTTAATTTCAATCTGTTGGAGGTTTTTTCATGGGACAGAAGTCTAAAAAATATGTTTATTTTTTCGGTAGCGGTAAGGCAGATGGAAGGGCTGAAATGAAGAACCTGCTGGGAGGCAAGGGTGCAAATATAGCAGAAATGACCAACCTCGCTATACCTGTCCCACCAGGATTTACAATAACTACAGAGGTTTGCACCCTTTATTATAAAAACAAAAAAAGATATCCTAAAGAGCTTAAGAAACAGGTAGATACAGCGATGAAAAAGGTTGAAAAAATAATAGGCAGAAAATTCGGGGACCCGGATAACCCTCTGCTTGTCTCTGTACGCTCCGGTGCGCGAAGCTCTATGCCCGGTATGATGGAAACCGTTCTAAATATCGGTATGACAACAAGGACAATACCTACTCTAATAAGAAAAACCGGGAATGCGCGTTTTGTATATGACGCATATCGCCGTCTTCTCATGATGTATTCTGATGTTGTGATGGAAAAAGCCGCAGGAATAGAAACTCAAGAGGGAGAGGGAATTCGTCAAAAACTCGAACATGCAATGGATAGACTAAAAGTGGATAGAGGATATCAAAGCGACACCGATCTGACAGTTGAAGACCTGAAGAAGCTTTGTGATAAATTTAAAGTAATAATTAAAGATACACTCAAAAAAGAGTTTCCGGACGATCATGAGAAACAGCTCTGGGGTGGAATTGGCGCAGTATTCCAGTCGTGGATGGGTAAACGTGCTGTCTCATACCGTAAGATTGAGAAAATCCCTGAGGACTGGGGAACAGCAGTCAATGTTCAGTCAATGGTATTTGGAAATACAGGTTATAATTCAGCAACCGGCGTTGCCTTCACGCGTAACCCTGCAACAGGGGAGGACATGTTCTACGGAGAGTGGCTGCCTAATGCACAGGGGGAGGATGTTGTTGCAGGTATTAGAACACCCAATCCTGTTAACAAAAAAGGAAAGACAGAGGATACTAAACATATTCCTTCATTAGAGGAATCTATGCCAAAAATATATAAACAGTTATATGGTATCCAGAAAAATCTCGAGAGGCATTACAAGGATATGCAGGATATTGAATTTACAATAGAGGATGGAAGACTCTGGATGCTTCAGACAAGAGTTGGGAAGCGTAATGGACCAGCTGCAATTCGCATGGCAGTTGAGATGGCAAAATCAAAATTGATTACCAAAGAGATGGCTGTCCAGCGTATAAAGCCTGAACAGATAGACGAACTCCTGCATCCTAGTGTTGACCCTGATGCTGAAAAGAAGGCTGTTGAACTTGCAAAAGGTCTGCCTGCAGGTCCTGGAGGAGCTATTGGAAAAGTTGTATTTACCGCTGATGATGCAGAAGCCTGGGCAAAGAGGGGAGAGCAGGTAATACTCGTAAGAAATGAGACCTCTCCTGAAGACGTACATGGTATGCATGCAGCAGAAGCCATTCTTACCGCTAAAGGAGGAATGACAAGCCATGCAGCTCTTGTTGCAAGGGGCTGGGGAAAATGCTGTATCGTGGGCTGCTCAGATATCAAAATAGATATATCCAAAAAGGAGATTCAGGTGAACGGCAGGATACTCAAAGAGGGTAACTGGATAACTATGAATGGAACAAAAGGCCGCGTATATGAGGGCAAACTGAAACTTCTGCCCGCTGACCCTGAACATAATAAGTGGTATAAAGAATTAATGAAATGGGCTGACCAGATCCGTACTTTAAAAGTAAGAACAAATGCAGATACCCCACATGATTCAACATTAGCCAGAAAATTCGGAGCAGAAGGCATAGGTCTCTGCAGGACAGAGCACATGTTCTTTGGCCCTGACAGGATAAAAGCTGTCAGGGAAATGATCCTATCCGATACTTTGGAAGGCAGGAAGAATGCACTTTTAAATATCCTTCCGATGCAGAAGGGAGATTTTATCGGAATATTCAAGGCCATGCATGGTCTGCCAGTGACAATAAGGTTGCTTGATCCGCCACTGCATGAATTCCTTCCGCATACAGACGATGAGCTCAATGAACTTGCTGGTGAAATGGGTGTTCCTTTTGAAAAACTTAAGTCCAAGAATGAATCACTTCATGAGTTTAACCCAATGCTCGGACATCGAGGCTGCCGTCTTGGTGTAACTTTCCCTGAAATATATGAAATGCAGGCCCAGGCTATTATGGAAGCTGCATGTGAACTTGCAAAGAAGAAAGTAAAGGTTATACCTGAGATAATGGTCCCGCTTGTCGGTCATGTAAAGGAACTTGAAGCTATAAAAAATGTCGTTGTCTCTATAGCCGAAAGAGTACAGAGAGATTACAAGGTAAGGGTGAACTATACAGTTGGAACCATGATTGAATTACCGCGTGCCTGTGTAACTTCTGATGAAATAGCAACAATAGCTGATTTTTATTCCTTTGGTACCAATGACCTTACCCAGACAGTATACGGACTTTCAAGGGATGATTCCGGAAGATTCCTCCCGTACTATGTTGAAAACGGAATACTGAAAGATGATCCTTTTATAACAATCGATACCAAAGGCGTCGGTGCTTTTATGAAGATAGCTATTGAACAGGGCAGGAAGGTAAAGAAGAATCTGAAATTGGGGATTTGTGGTGAGCACGGAGGAGACCCTAAATCTGTTGAGTTCTGCCATAAAATAGGACTTGATTACGTTAGCTGTTCGCCGTTTAGAGTCCCCATAGCAAGATTTGCAGCTGCACAGGCAAAGTTGAAAGAAAAGACTAAAAAAAGGAAGTAATAAAAAGAAATTTCCGGATATATAAAAACCTTAAAAGGGGCATGAAATAATGCCCCTTTTTGCGAACAAAAGACCTTATAATTATAAATTAAAGTTGACAAACTGTTTAAAATAACTTTTAATAATTATAAAAGTTCTTAATAATCATTTCATGTGAGTAATTGGGGGTTGCATAATGGGGATAAAAGAGGCGGGAAAGTATATAAAAAAACTTCATAAAAATCAGGATAATCCATATCTTTGGCCGGATTTTCTGACAGGACTACCTGACAAGGCAGCAATAATAAAGAAACTCGAACAGATATTTCCCGATCTCGGAAAATATTCTATCGCATATGTGAGAATAAGTAATATTCACCCTTATTTGTTGAAATATGGTGATAAAAGACATGCTGATATAATTCAGTGGGCTGCGGCAATCCTCCAGACAACTTCGGAGAAATGCACTCAAAGCTTCGTAGGTACACTAAGCACACATGATTTTATAGTCATATGCAAGACAAAAAATATTATGAATACAGTTAAAGAAGCTGTAAAACTTTTCAAAAAGAGAGTTAATACCTACTACACTAAGGAAGACCTGAAAAAGAAAACCACGCTGTCTTTTATGAGGAGCAGTAAGGAGAGGGTGGACATCGGATTGATGAAATTCGTATCAGTTATTGTAGACAGAAGACTTCCGGTAAAAAGAAACCGTCTTATTCAGGAGATGGGCAGAGTATGTGCAGCTATGGAGGATTCGGATAAAGAAATAATTGTTTTGACAAATAATATGTTGAGCAAATATAAGTAAATTTTGCAATATTTCTCCCCACTTCCTTACTCTTTACTCGTTACTTCTTACTTTTTGAGAACTAAAATGTTACGTCTATCGGTTACGGTAACGAAGCCCGTTTACCCCGTTTAGAAATTATTGTTATTTTTTTCTAACGGGGTTTACTCATCGCATGGCGCATGGCGCTCGGCGCATGGCGTTCTTTTTACTACTTGCTGCTTACTTTCTGCTCCCTGCTCCTTGCACCCTGCTTTTTACTCCTCACTCCTAACTACTCACCCCTCACTTTCCTTTGATCTTTGACTTTTAGTGCCTACTGCTTACGGCTCGACTAAGCTCGCCGAAGTCTTCCTACTTTTGCTTTTTACTCCTTATCCCTTACTTTCCCTTACCTTTACCTGTTTTTAATTTCTGTCTAGTGCCTACAATTCTGCATTCTGCATCCTTCATTTTACAGTAGTCGTGTGTGTTATACTGAAAAATGAGCCGCAAATCTTTTGATAAACAGATGCATATTATTGCACAGGCTCTTATTAAAATTGCAAATGATGACGCAGTTCGATCAGAACAACCGGACATTGATAATTATGTGGCTGATCTAAGAGCATCAATACATAAAGACGATTTATTGGAATATGAGCAGGCCATGGTTAATCTATATACCCTATTGCACAGCTTCGGTGCTATTTACTCTTCTAAAGAAAAGGAAATTCTTAATATAAGAAAGGGCTACTCATGTTATCCAGGAGGATTTTCACCGCTTATCAGGGCAGAACCGTATATCAAGTCTAAATCTACAGTCGCCGATCTCGGTGCTGCTAACGGGCTGCAGGGATTACTGCTGCAGCACCTTTATCCTCATCGAAAGACAATGCAGATAGAGCTTTCCTCGGAAATGATAAATGCCGGGCAAATTTTCCAGAAAGCCCTTGGTATAACTAATGACCGTGTAGAATGGATTAATGATGATATTGCAAATGTACCCTTTGAAAATGTAGATTTTATATATATATATCGACCTGCCCATCCTTATGAAGGCGGTGTTGAACTTTACAGAGCAATTTCAGATAAAATAGCCACTGTGGATAAACCGCTCGTGATTTTCAGCGTTGCAGATTGTCTTGCTCCATTCATGGATAAACGCTTTTCAATTTTTTATACAGATGGCCACCTCACCTGTTTTCACAACAAATAATCGGGGTTTTCATCGCCTGACAGTTCAAATGTCTCTTCTTTTTTAATCTCAACTGTCTCATTTCTATCAAGGAGTTCTCTGTATATGAAAGGCTTTGTGGATGTCGGTAGGTTTCTGTCAGAATATAGTTCTTTAAGATCTGATAACTTCATTTTACTTATGAATTTAGTAACAAGGGGCATTGGGGTATTAAAATTTCTTAATAATGCAAATCTGATCTGATACCTGAGTGACCATTTTGTATGTTCTGCAATCATTTTTATTAAAAGTGGTTTTGTAACCGGTTTATTGATTACATTGCATAGATGCCCCTCTGTAAGTATAGGGCTATCAAGACAATTACTGATAACTCTTTTATCACCTCTTTCCAAAAGTGTTACTATAATATTTATGTTTGCCCTTTTAGCAAGTGCTATTTTTATACCCGAAGGGAGCGATGGTATCTTCTCGGATATCATATACTCAATTTTCTGCCTTAAATTAATTGGGATATTCTGGTCTTTTGTAATATCTCCGAGGTCAAATATCCTAAGGTATTTAAGCAGTGATAAAGTTATTTTTTGAGGGGTTTTTGGATTTTTACATATAACTAGCTTTAGTTTGTAACTGTCCTTAAACCTGATATCATTGGCGAGAAGTCCGAGAACTTCCTGTGAGGTGCTCTTTTTCTTTGCCAGGAATACCGCCATCTCTTCAGTGAGGTTTCTGTTAATTGCTACATTCAAGATGACAGCAGGATGCGGATCTCTTACTAATTTCCAGAGTTCTTCGCCTTGCGCTGTTTGTGCAGCCTTTATTTTATCATTAACATTCACTATAACTATTTTAACTGAAAAGATGGCAGATATATACACATAGGTTTTTTAGCGAAGCTGAGAGTAGTAGGTTAAAATAATGCGACAAATGAAACTTTATTTAATAATCTTCTTTATATGAATCTCTTTAGCAATTTCAGGGTCTATTGCGACAGTTGTCTCATCTATTTTTATAATGCATGAGGGCGTTTTCTGAATAAGTCTTATAACACTTCCGGCTGTAATTCCAAGCGAATTAAGTTTGTTAATTCTGGAGGGCTCTGATGGAACAATAAATGTTATCCTGCCTGTAGCACCTACTTCGAATTCAGGTAAGCGTGTAACAACAGGGGTTACCTCGACTCTGAATTTATAACAGCATTCCCCTCTCGGTATAGGCTTGCCATGAGGGCAGGTTGGGGGATGTCCAAGAAATGTACATACACTCTCGGTAAGCTCTTCACTTAAAATATGCTCCATTTTACATGCATCATCCAGCACTGTTTCATCAGGCATCTCGAAAACATCAGTAAAAAGCCTTTCTGCCAGTCGCTGCCTTCTTATCAGACCCCTCGCTCTTTTTCTGCCCTGATCAGTAAAATATATTTCTTCTGCTTCAATTCTTGCAAGCTCTTGTTTCTGTAAAGTATCTATAAGTAAGGTAGTATCTGGGTCATCAGAACTTAATTTAAAACGATTAAGATCCTTATGCCCTTCCTCATCAAGAACCCATATCAATTCAAGGGCTTCATCAATTCTTTCTTTATCGGTAATAAATGCCATTTTTTCAATTATATTTTATTAGATATACACAAAACAACTAAAAGATTGACATAAAGCAAAAAAGGTGATCTCCCTCTACTGGTCTTAAACTATACCCTAAAAAAGGGTGGACTTTATAATATTAAAAAGGCAAATCGAGATACATAACGCTTTTAGTACTTTTCCTATGAATAGGGCAGGGCCCGTGCAAACGAATTAAACTAAGATGTTCTTTTGTACAGTAGCCTTTATGATTTTTAAAATTATATACGGGGTACATTTCATGATAGTGCTGCATAATCAAATCTCTTACGTGTTTTGCAATTATTGATGCTGCGGCTACAGAAGCACTTTTTGATTCAGCTTTAACTGGAGATATCTGTTTAACGAGAACAGATGGTAGTTTAACAGCATCTATAATAACCATATCGGGCAGAAAATTAAGGTCGCTCAAGGCTTTTTGCATTGCCAGTTTTGTAGCATTTAATATGTTTATTCTGTCAATTTCTTCGTGATCAACAATGCCTATTCCAATTTCTTTCGATAAAGTAATAATGTCCCAGAACAGATCTGACCTTTCCTTCTCTGGTACTTTTTTGGAATCCCTGAGACCTTTGATTTTAACTTTTTCGGGAAGAATTACAGCTGCTGCAACAACAGGGCCAGCAATTGGCCCCCTGCCTGCTTCGTCAATACCAGCAATAATTTTAAATCCTTTCTTTCGAAAGGATTCATCATGCTGATAAATATCCATATTTTATTATGATTTTGCTATCTCTTTTTCTTTTATCTTTGCAGACTTCCCGACCTTACCCCTGAGGTAATAGAGTTTTGCCCTCCTCACGTCACCTCTCTTAATAACCTTTATTTTATCAATATTAGGCGAACATAGAGGGAATATTCTCTCAACCCCGACACCGAATGAGACTTTCCTTACTATAAACGATTCTCTTGTGCCGCTACCTTTCCTTGATATCACAACACCCTGAAATGGCTGGATTCTTTCCTTGTCACCCTCGAAAACTTTAACATAAATTTTAACGGTATCTCCAACATTAAAATTACCCAGGTCTCTTTTATAACTTTCTTCAATCGATCTCATCATATTCATTTTAGCTCCTCCTCAATTTCGTCCATAATTTTCTTCTCTTCATCTGTCAGATTATATTTTCTGAGAAGTTCAGGCCTGTTCTCAAGTGTCAGCTTTAAAGCCTGTTTCTTCCTCCATCTGTAAATATCGCTATGTTTGCCTGTGAGCAATATTAAGGGGACCTTCATTCCTCTGTAATTTTCCGGCCTCGTATAATGAGGGTAATCAAGCAAGCCCCACGAAAAAGACTCTTCCTCGGCAGACCTACAATCACCAAGAACACCAGGTATCAGTCTGGCGACGGTATCTATTATAACCAAAGCAGGCAGTTCTCCGCCAGTCAATATGTAATCTCCAATAGAAATTTCGTCATCAGCAAGAGATTCTCTAATCCTCTCATCCATTGCCTCATACCTTCCGCATAAGAGTACAATTTCTCTTTTCTCTTTTGAAAGCTCTAATGCAATATCCTGGTTTAGCAGACGACCTTTTGGTGAAAGCATTATAATTCTTCTACTGTTCTGATCAGGCCATAAATTTTCCACAATCCTGAAGAATGGTTCCGGCTTCATGACCATGCCTGAGCCTCCACCATAAGGGTAATCATCAACAGTCTTATGTTTGTCTGTAGCATAATCACGCAGATTATGGATATTTACTGTTATTATTCCATTTTTAATCGCCCTGTTTAATATGCTGATTCCAAGATAACATTTGACCATATCAGGGAAAATTGTCACTATGTTGAATTTCATAGATATATAATATAGCATCATATACGAATATTTTTATATGCCACACCTGTTTTTTATACGTTTTTTATCCCGTATAGTTGTAAGGAAAGTAATTTAACGAATACGTTTTTGTTATAGGTTACGTCTTACGGTTACGGTAACAACGCCCGTTTCGGTTGTCGGTTACGTCTGTCGTCTTCGTTTATCTTAGTCTTTATTCGCCTCTAGTTTTCAATTTTCAATCTTCAATACTTTCCTTTACCTGATTGGCTTCTGACTACATTGGATGATAACAGTTTGCTTCTAGTCAGGACCTAAGACTTTCTGAAGGTATTCAAACAAGAAAGGCTGTTTTTGCTGGATTATCTCTTCCTTAAAGACTATACACAAGTAGCAAAGCTCTTGTATTTCGTTTGAATTAACTATGCTACCTTCTATTGAATCGGTTTTCATCAGACCATCTGTGGATATAAAATTTATCTCTATTGATACATTTGTACCTTTTGACAACATGCAATCTGAATATAGTCCGATACCGGTGATAGAGATGCTGGCTACAGTACTCTCAATTGACTTCTGAACCTCATTGCTTACATACGAAAGCCTTGCCGAAGCTGCTATCGGCACTCTCTTATTTCTTCGTATTTCGTCAGACATTATCAAGTATTTTACAATAAACATACAAATAATCAAAGTTTTTATGCGGCATGAACTTCGCAACGAATTTTCTATAATGGCAGGTTAGTTAATCAAGTAATCCGTCAATAACTTTAATAATTATCCTGTTTCTCTTAAGATCAATTTTTTTAATTACATCTTTTATAGCTGGTATTAAATACTCTCGTTCGTTGTTCTTAATTATATAAACATCATTGCTTCCTGTTTCAAAGATACTGTCAACTTTACCGAGCATATCACCATCTGTCGTAAAGACAGATAGTCCGATTATCTGATTATAATAATAGACACCTTCCCTTAATTCAGGAAGAGATTCCCTACTAACATATACTGTCGAATACTGATAATCTGAGGCAGTTTCTCTGTTATTGATATCATGGAAAGAAATAATCGAATACTTATTATGTTTTCTTATAGATTTTACTTTTTTGGTTTCCCATCTCCCCGCAGATTTCAGAAGATGAAAATTGGAGCCGGGTTTGAATTGATATATTAGATCTGAGAAGGGTACTGCTTTTAATTCTCCCTTAGCACCCCATATTTTTATGATTTTTGCTAATGCAATGTTATCTGGATTTATTAAGTATTATACTCCTTTAAAATTTTTACCCCTCTTATTAGCCTGCTTTATACGGGGGTTACTCCAGGATCTCGAGAACACAGCGTTTTCCTACTTTAGTACCGGATGCGCTAAGTATTGTTCTCATAGCACGTGCAGTTTTGCCCTGCTTGCCTATTACTTTTCCTAGGTCGCTTGATGCAACTCTAAGTTCATATACAGTGGTTTTCTCACCATCAATTTCATTTACAAGAACATCATTAGGTCTGTCCACCAGAGCCTTTGCCATAATCTCAACTAAATCTTTCATGATTTTCTACCTCCATGTGAAAATTTTGCTGTCTACAATCCAGCCTTTTGCAATAGCTTTTTTGTGGTATCAGTAAGTTGCGCTCCTCTCTGCAACCAAAATCTGGCTTTGTCTAAATCCAATTTGACTTCAGAAGGTTCCTTCAATGGATTATATGTTCCCAAGATTTCTATAAAAGGTCCATCCCTCCTTTTCCTAGAATCAGCCACAACAATCCTGTAAAAAGGTCTTTTGTGTGATCCTGCTCTTGTTAATCTTATTTTTACCAAAAATACCTCCTATTAGATATCGTTAATTCTAATATATTCTAAATTGTAAAGTAAAGACCGTAGTTAGAATATAATTTTTTTATGTTGTGAACCCCTTATGAATTATTTATTGTGCTTTTTAAACTGGATAAATGAAGCTAAAAAGGGAGAAATTTCGGCAGTTTCAATCCTTTCTTTCCTTTGAACATCTTGAGCATCTTTTTTAATTCAATATACTGCTTTATAACTCTATTTACATCAGAGACATTTGTTCCGCTCCCTTTTGCGATTCTCTTCCTCCTGCTTCCGTTAATAATATTATGATTAACCCTTTCCTTTTTAGTCATTGAATTGATTATTGCTTCTATCTTAATAAATTCGTTTTCGTCAACGTTTAAATTCTTCACTTTGCTAAGTCCTGGGATCATACCGATTATGCTTTCAAGAGGTCCCATATTGCGTATTTTCCTCAATTGCTCTTTAAGGTCATCAAATGTAAATGAATCTTCTAAAATTCTTTTCTGGAGAACCTCGGCCTCTCTTTGTTCAAAAGTTTGCTGTGCCTGTTCTATTAAACTTAACATATCACCCATACCGAGGATTCTCGATGCAATTCTGTCGGGATAGAAAGGCTCCAGCATATCTATTTTTTCGCCTACACCGATAAATTTAATAGGTTTATCAGTAATAGCTCTTATTGACAGAGCTGCACCACCCCGTGCATCTCCATCCATCTTGGTAAGTATGATTCCATCTATGCCTATTTTCTCATTAAAATATTTTGAAATATTAACAGCATCCTGGCCTGTCATAGAATCAGCAACAAAGATGGTCTCTTTTGGAGATACTCCTTCTTTTATTCTGCTTAATTCTTCCATTAGAGATTCATCTATATGAAGTCTGCCCGCTGTATCAAGTATCAGGATATCATTAGCATCCAGCCTTGCCTTATTAATCGATTCTTTGGCGAGGAGAACGGGATCTTTTATTTCTCTTGAATGGAAAACACTTACATCAATCTGCTTCCCGAGCGTTATAATTTGATCAATAGCTGCAGGCCTCTGGAGATCACAGGCAACAAGCATAGGTCGTCTTCCTTCCTTTTTGAAAAATTTTGCAAGCTTAGCAGCCGTAGTAGTTTTGCCTGATCCATGAAGGCCTACCATCATTATCACAGTTGGCGGGTTTGGCGATAGATCTATTTTGCTGGTTGATTTGCCCAGAAGTTCACATAGTTCGTCGTTAACGATCTTAATTACCTGCTGACCTGGTGTAAGGCTTTCAAGTACTACCTTACCAACAGCCTTGGCTTTGATCCTTTGAATGAGATCTTTTACAACCTTAAAGTTAACATCAGCCTCAAGGAGTGCAAGTCTGATCTCCTTTAAGGCTATTTCAACATCTTCTTCTTTAAGCAGGCCTTTGCTTTTTAATTTTTTAAATATTCCATCCAGCTTTTCACTTAAGCTTTCAAACATTTATTTCAATTATCCTTAATTCTTAAGATTCTTTGATCGTAGATATTATATTAAATTTATTCTCAATGGTTTAATCAAAAAAAGATAATACCTGAAAATCAGGTATTTAGAAGTGAATCAATTTTTGCCTTAAGATGGAGCTTTGGGACAGCTCCTACAATTTGATCAACTTTTTGACCGTCTTTGAAAAACATAAGTGTGGGTATCCCCATAATTTTATACTTAGTAGCAATTTCAGGATTGTCATCGGTGTTTAATTTCATAAATTTTACCTTTCCAGCATACTCTTTAGACAATTCCTCTACGGTTGGGGCAACAATACGACAGGGTCCGCACCAAACAGCCCAGAAATCAATCATAATTAAACCGGTTGAACCAAGCACCTCGTTTTCCCATGTTGCAGTTGTAACTTCATGTACTCCTTCAGACATATATTCCTCCTAACGTAGATTAGATAATTATATTTTGTAATTAAACCATTTGTCAATGAAACAGGTATTTTATGGGGGTAATTCCCGTTTAAAGGAAGATGTGCGGATGCTATTATCTAAAATACCAGAGATATCTTGCGCTCTTTTGCGTAATTTTTTATTACCATTACAGCAGAATATAGTCTCTGCAGTTTCAGATTTCTTATTCTTATAGCGGCTATATCATTGGTTGGAAATTTCTCTCTCCTTATTTCTGCCTGGATCTTTGATATCTCCTTATAAAAATCACGCAGAACTATAGGCTCGAATGACTTCAGAAATATCGGATTTACTGTCACGTAACCCTCGGCAATATCATAAATCAATGCTTTTATACTTTTGCCTCTAACTACTGCCATTTCCCTTCTTCCTATAGAAAAATCTTGATAATATTATACCAACTTCAAACAAAATTATCATCGGAAATGCCATTAACGTCTGGTTAAAGGCATCAGGTGTCGGCGTCAATATAGCTGCTACAACAAAAGAAAAAAGGACAGCGTATTTTCTGTGTTTAGCGAGTATTTTTGGTGATACTAATCCGAATTTTGTAAGAAACACGATGATAAGAGGCAGTTCAAAAACTAGACCAAATGCTAAAATAAACTTCAGGCAGAAATCAATATAATTCCCGACAGATATCATTGGGCTAATGTCTGTCGTTTTATAACCGAGCAGGAAAGTCATTGCGAATGGAAGTACTATAAGAAAACAAAACAGAGTTCCCACCAGGAATAGTGTCGTTGCAGATAACATAAAAGGCATAAAATATTTTTTTTCTCTTGGTAAAAGTCCGGGTGAAATGAAACGCCAGAAATGATAAAACAGAAGAGGCATTGAAATAATTAATGCCGTAACAAAAGAAATCTTCAGGTGAATCCAGAATGCCTCTGCAGGTGCAAGGAATACAAGAGAAGTAGCATTTTTTTCTATTACCTTAATATACGGGCTCGTGGTAATTATCTTAAATTCTGATTTAAGCGGAAAGGATAAAATCCTGAAAATTTCTTCAGAGTAGCTGAAGGTGCCGATAAACAATACAGAGATTGCTACAATGGATATCAAAATCCTTCTTCTCAGTTCAGAAAGATGTTCTGTCAGAGGCAGTTTAGAATCTTCCAATTATATCTTTCCCTGTTTTTCATTGTTGTCAGAATTTTTATTGTTACCTCTTTCTTCCTTTTGATGTAATTTATAAATTTCATCAGCCTGTTCTTTTTCTATTTCATTGAATTCTGCTTCTATTTGCGTTTTCGTATTCTGAAAACCTTTCCTTATTTCACCAAACCATTTGCCAAGTGTTCTGCCAAGTTCAGGAAGCTTTTTAGGACCGAAAACCAAGAGTGCAATTAAAAATATTACTAATAATTCCTGAAAACCAAGATCAAACATAAATCAATTCCTCAAGGACAGATCAAAATTGCAAGATATTATTCTTCTTCGTAAATCTTTTTAATCTTCTTCTTTTCGTGAGGGGTTATAAAGCTAACTGAAAACATAACCCTGTATTCAGGCTTTCTGTTTTTTAGGTCAAAACCAGCACCAATTGTTGTATAAATATATTCTGTAGTCCTTATCCTGTAGCCAAATCTCGCCTCTATCAGATCGTACTCATCTGTGAAAAAGTTCTTTTTTGAAAGGATTTCACCCATTATTTTAAAATTATTCGCAGCTGAAAATTCTATTCCTCCAGTAAATATTATCTCATCATTAAGACTATCGGTTCCAGGTTTTTCATAAAAAAGATTCAGATGACCGTTAACTGGACCTACTCTCTTGCTAAGAATTAAGCCGGCTCCGTAGCTACCATTTGAAGTAAATTCTTCTTCACCATTACTTAAAGCACCTACAACCAGGTAAGCAAGAGAAGGCCCATATTTGCCCTCATTGTAAAATCTATGCTTAATTCCGACAGAAATATCTTCAAATCCTTCAAATGAATCCATATAGTCGGATACATAAGGGACTGTAAAATTTAATTCAATTGAATCCGTAATGCCATATGCACCTTTAAAAGCAAATCTAAAGAAATTAGGCTCACCGGATCTTTCTGCATATATTTCAAAAGAAGATTTATTTTTTGTCAGGCTATCAGCGCTGAAAGTTGAAAAAACTCCATTTGGAGCAGTCGGTTGAAGTCCAATAAGATCAAAGGAATATGACTTTCGGGATATTAGTAAAAATAAAACAGATAACAGAAATATTAGTAAATAAAGCCTTTTCATTAAGAAGAAAATAACAGAAAGAAACTATGCGTGTCAATCCTGCTCCTCTTGTGTCACAGGTCAATAAAAAAGTAGGAAGTAAGCAGTAAGCACTAAAAGGCAAAGATCAAAGGAAAGTGAGGGGTGAGTAGTTAGGAGTGAGGAGTAAAAAGCAGTGTGCAAGGAGCAGGGAGCATAGTGCAGGGCGAACCAGAGAAACCAGAAAAACCAGAAAAACTAAATAAAAACGTAACCGATAGACGATAGACGAAACGGGCATCGTAACCTTTACCGTAATAAGTAACCTTTTAGTTTGAAAGCAGTAAGCAGTAAAAAGAACGCTATGCACCATGCGCCATGCGATGAGTAAACGTGTATCGTCACCGTAACCATTTTGCAGTTTAAATACTCCCGTTTTTTCATTTACTCCTTACTCCTCACTCCTTACTAATTATTCTTTGTGCCCTTTGCGGCTTTGCGGTTAAATACCTCCACAGAAAACGGGTTTATTTCGTTCTCTTGCGACTAAGGCAGAATTTGTCAAGGTTACTTTCGAAAAGTTGACTTTTTATGATATTATATAATTTAATAATTACTTTGAGATAATAAAAAATGTATGCGATTCTAGAAACAGGCGGTCAACAGCACAAAGTTTCCCAGGGCGATATTATAAAAGTGAAGAAGATTGCCATTGGAAATAAAAAAGAGGTGATTTTCGATAAGGTTCTTCTGCTTTCAAAAGATAAAGATATATTCCTGGGTAAACCCTTTCTGGAAAACGCTTCTGTAAAAGCAGAAGTACAGGGAACCGGAAGATCCCCTAAGATTCTGGTTTACAAGCAGAAGCCTAGAAAAGGTTACAGAAAGCTAAGGGGACACAGACAGGATTACATGGTATTAAAAATAAAGGATATAGTGTTCGGAGGATAGTGTATGGCACACAAAAAAGGTGTTGGTAGTTCAAGAAACGGTCGTGATAGTGAGTCACAGCGACTTGGGGTAAAGAGATTTGGCGGACAGTTTGTAAAGGCAGGTAATATAATTGTACGCCAGAGGGGAACTAAATTCCATCCAGGTGCTAATGTTAAGAAAGGCTCAGATGACACCCTTTTTGCCCTGACAAGCGGAATTGTCAGTTTTGAAAGGAAAGACCGGGAGAGGTTAAAAATAAGTGTTTATCCCGTGACTCAGGAATAACAAAAATATTAATAAAAACAAAAAAAGGCAGATGTCAATCTGCCTTTTTTTGTTTTACAATAATATATGCAATTTGTTGATTACTCAAAAATATTTGTAAAAAGCGGAAGAGGGGGAAGAGGTTGTGTCAGCTTCCGCAGGGAAAAATATGTTCCAAGAGGTGGCCCTGATGGTGGAGATGGTGGTAAAGGTGGCGATGTTATTATAAGAGCAACAAGACAGATAAACACACTTCTAGATTTTAAATATAAACGTGAATATAAAGCTAAAAACGGTCAGCAAGGCATGGGCAGGAAAATGCATGGTAAAAATGGTGATGATTTATTTATCCCTGTGCCTGCAGGAACAGTAATAAAATCTGCAGATTCTAACAATATCTTAGCAGACCTTATCAAAGATGGTGATTTCTTTGTTGTGGCAAAAGGGGGTAGGGGAGGATTAGGAAACTCACATTTTGCTAAGCCGACAAAGCAGGCTCCACGGTATGCCCAACCTGGAGAAGAAGGTGAAGAAAAGTTTTTGATTCTGGAACTGAAGCTTCTGGCAGACGTTGGCCTTGTGGGACTACCAAATGCCGGCAAATCAACCTTAATCTCTATTATTTCGTCAGCCAAGCCCAGGATAGCCGATTATCCTTTTACTACTATTGTTCCAAACCTAGGGATAGTTAAGGTCAACAATTATAAAAGTTTTGTTGTAGCAGACCTGCCGGGCCTGATAGAGGGTGCGCACAAAGGCACAGGTTTGGGGTTCAGGTTTTTAAGACATATCGAGCGTACCAAAATGTTCCTCCATCTTGTCGATATATCTGATATGGCCCATGATAATCCAGTTGTACAATACGAAAAGGTCACTAGCGAACTAAAACAGTACGGTCCTGAATTGATGCTAAAGGCACAGGCTGTTGTTGCTACTAAACTGGATATAGTTACTGATAAGACAAAGCTTGACATGCTTGAAAAATATTGCAAAACTAATAATATTGATTTTTTTAAAATATCCTCTGTGACAGGAAAGGGAATAAAAAAACTCTTAAATTATATGAATGTTGTTCTGCAAGAGAAAGAAAAATGAAAAGGATAGTCATTAAGATAGGCAGTAATATTCTTGCATCCGAGCAGAAAGGCCTAGATATAAATAAAATATACAAACTATCAGAACATATTTCAAAGCTTGCATCCCTTGGCTATGATGTTGTTGTCGTATCATCAGGCGCAATAGCTGCAGGCATGATGAAAATTGGATTAAAATCAAAACCCAAAGATATCAGAACCAAGCAGGCTGCTGCCGCTGTAGGACAGAGTAGCCTTATGTGGGCCTATGAGAAGGGATTTGCAAAATTCGGCAAAAAAGTAGCCCAGGTCTTATTGACAAGTGAAGATTTCTCTGACAGGAAGAGATATATTAATTCAAAAAACACTTTGATGACACTTCTGTCTTACGGCATAGTTCCCATAGTTAATGAAAATGATACTGTCGCTACTGATGAGATTAAGTTTGGAGATAATGACAATCTTGCGTCATTTGTTGCTATCCTTGCAGAGGCTGAAATGCTTATTGTACTCTCTGATGTAGAAGGTCTCTACAAGGAAGATCCAAGAGTTAACTCGAAAGCTGAATTAATCCAATATGTTGAAGAAGTTACCCCGGAAATAGAGAAAATTGCAGGGGTGACAACAAGTTTTGTCGGTACCGGTGGAATGTATTCAAAAGTTCTTGCAGCAAAGAGAGCTACATCTCATGGAATAGCTGTAAATGTGATAAGCGGTAAAAAGGTAGGACTTCTTACCTCAATAATAAAAGGAAAGAAACAGGGGACATTCTTCAACCCGAGTAAAAATAAAATCTCTCACAGGAAGGGCTGGATAGCATATATCAGCCGTTCCAAAGGAACGATCATGCTCGATGATGGAGCAGTTAAGGCTATACTTGATAGGGGGAAAAGCCTGTTGCCTTCTGGTATTATTTCTGTTGATGGAGATTTTGATGTTGGTGATTCTGTGTATTGTGTTGATTCTGAAAAAAAACGTATTGCTAAAGGTTTGACTAACTATTCCTCTGTTGATATCAAAAAAATTATGGGACATAAGACATCAGAAATAGACAGAATTCTTGGTTACAAGTATTCGGATGAAGCAATTCACAGGGATAACCTGGTGATAATTTAAAAAAAGTCATTTATTTTCTTTCAAGCTTCTGATAAATACCCTAACTATATCCGGGTCAAATTGTGAACCAGAGCAACGCAAGAGTTCATTGACCGCGTTTTTACTGCCTGGAGTTTTCCTGTATGGTCTATCCGATGTCATAGAATCATAAGAATCAGCAACAGAAATAATTCTTGATATAAGCGGTATTTTAACTCCTGATAAACCGTCAGGATAACCTTTTCCATCTACTCTTTCATGGTGATGTCTAACTATATTAACTACATTCTTAAGTTCTTTAGCTGGCAGAAGGATGCCGGCACCTTTATCTGGATGTTTTTTAACTATTTCATATTCTTCTGACGAAAGCTTCCCGGGTTTCTCCAGTAAATAATCGTACGTTCCAATTTTTCCTATATCATGTAAGATTGCTGAGAGCTCGGTCAGTTTTAAGTCTTCCTTGCTTAATTTGAGTTTATTTGCAATCATCAAAGAATATAGTGTAACTCTTTCCGAATGTCCTTTTGTCCAGATTGATTTTGCATCTATCGCAGCAATTAAAGCCTTTACAGTGTTTAAAAAGAGTTTTTCGGTTTCATTTACTCTATATTTGAGTTTTTCGAAACTGTAAATGTTCTCCAGTGAAACACCAAGCTGTTTTGTTAATAAAATAGCGGTTTCTACATCAGCCTGGGTAAAAGAGCTTTCATTATTTGAAATAAAAACAATGCCGATATTTTTTTCTGAAACCTTTACAGGCAGATATAGTTTATTAGATTCAAATTTCGCAGTTTTTTCTGAATAACTTTTTTGGAGTTTTTTATTATTTATTTCTATTTTTTCAGGGACTGAAAGCAGCTTTGTCAATCTTCCCGTCTTAAAATCTTCAATGAAAAAGGCTGCTTCTTTTGCACCTGTTTGTTTCATGATGCTCTCTATGACAATATTAGAAGCCTCCATTTTATCTCTGGATAATAATGCAAGCTCACTTATCTGGGGAATATGAGTAAAACTCTTTAATCTTTTTATCTCTTTAAGAACCTCTGCTTTTTCTATGGTATTTTTTACTGAAACCTCGAGTTCTTCTACACGAAACGGTTTATTTATGATGTCATATGCTCCTTCTCTAAGAGCCTCGATAGCCATATTGTATGTTCCGTATCCGGTAATTACTATGAAAGGTGTATATGGTTTTTCTTTTTTAATCTTTCTCATAAGTTCTATTCCGTTCATTTTAGGCATTTTTACATCAGTAATAATAAGATCGTAATTTTCCTTTAAAGAGTAATTTATTGCATGGATAGGATCACCGGTTACCATGACATCGAAACCCATCTTTTTAAGAACTTCTAAGCAGAGTTCTCTTGTTATTAATTCATCATCTACTACCAGTATTTTAGATTTCATAGTTATTATGTCTGTCCCTTAATAATACTCTTTAAAAGCCCTCTTGCCTCCAAAAAGATTTCTAAAAAAGTCTGAACTCTGTAATCAGTATATGTATAAGGCAAAGGTGTAAATTTACCATCTTTATAAATTAATGTTAGTTCTGCATATATGCCTTTTCCGAGATAAATTCTATGAGAATAATTTTTTGTTGATGCAAGGACTACTTTTGCGGGAGCTACGTAGCCTGGATCAAGATTAATCTGTCTTTTATCTGCTTCGGAAAAGTTAAGCTCTATTTCGTTTGTAATCAATTTAGCATCTGCAAGTATGGAAGGATCTATAATATTATCGAAGAAAATAAAATTTCTGTATATTGGCGTCCCTAACTCTTTATCGTAATAATTTGTAAAATTCCAGGGATAGGTATCACTCTGAAACAATATATTGCCAAATTTCTCTTTTAAGACTTTCACTGAAGCATCAAGAATATCATTTTTTGAAAAGAGAGCACCAACAAAAAGAATTGATTTTTCATGAGGCTGAGGTATTCCCATTATTCATTTCAGAAGGGAATAAATAAAATTTTTCCACTCGGGCGAGTTCCATTCAGAAGGCCCTAGGATATACTTCCGGATAATGCCTTTTTTGTCTATAATGAATGTCTCTGGAACTCCTTTAACTCCATATTTTCTGGAAGTAATGCCATCTTTATCTGTATATACCGGGAAGGTATATCCATTTAAACTAATGTATTCTAAAGCTATTTCCCTTCTTTCATTGTAAATAATAGTTATCATGCGAAAATTGTCATTATCTGACATTTCCCTGTGAAGAGCCTCGATTGAAGGCAACTCATCTCTGCAGGGTTTACACCATGAAGCCCAGAAATTAATAAATAGGACTTTGCCAATGAGATCAGAAGATGAAAGTCTATTGCCATTTATGGCATCTGTGAGTGTAAATTCCGGTGCTTTAAGTCCTACAGCAACTTTTTTTTTAGCAATATCCTGATCAGAGATGAATATTAAAAAGAATGCCCCCACTATAAACAGTATTGTAATAATTATCGCCTTGTTTCTTGATGTCACTATTTTTTAACTCTGTATTTAAGTTGAATGATGAAGATTTGTCTATATATTAATTTACTCCAGAAAGAACTGATGCCTCTTCAGCCGCTACAAAAATGGGGGTCCCCGATTCCAATAAAACGTTAATTTTGTGTGATCCTTTAAATTTACCCTTTAGGATTTCTTCCGATAGAGGATCCTCTATAACCTTTTGAATAGCTCTTCTCATCGGTCTTGCACCGTAAACAGGGTTATAATATTTTTCTAATATCCAATCTTTAACTTCATCGGATACTTCGATTATAAGTTCCTGTTCGATGAGCAGATCATTCGTTTCCTTTATAAGCAAGTCAATTATAGAAAACAGATGTTCTTTTTCAAGCGGATGAAACACAACTGTTTCGTCGACCCTGTTAAGGAATTCAGGGTTGAATGTCTTTTTTAACTCATTAAGAATATTTTCCTTTATTTTACCGTAAATTAAGTCTGCATTATCCTTCTGGAAACCAAGAGGTGTTGATTTTTCTATCATTCTTGAACCTATATTCGATGTCATTATTATTACAGTGTTCCGGAAGTCTACTTTTCTCCCAAAGCTATCAGTAAGAACTCCTTCATCAAGCACCTGCAGAAGAATATTGAACACGTCTGGATGAGCTTTTTCTATCTCATCAAAAAGTATTACAGAGTATGGTTTCTTACGAACTTTCTCGGTCAACTGTCCGCCTTCTTCGTAGCCAACATAGCCTGGCGGTGCACCTGTAAGTTTTGAAACATTAAATCTTTCTATATACTCAGACATATCAATCTTGATCAAAGAATTTTCATCGTTAAAGAGAAAGTTTGCAAGAGCCTTTGCAAGTTCTGTCTTGCCAACTCCGGTCGGTCCAAGGAAGAAGAAAGAACCTATCGGTTTCTTGGTATTCTTTAATCCAGCCCTTGATCTCCTTAATGACTTGGAGACCGCAATTAAAGCTTCTTCCTGAGCTACAATTCTATTGTGAAGCTCCTCCTCCATCCTTAGAAGTTTTTCTGACTCCTTTTCCTCTATCTTTGATATAGGTATTCCTGTCATTTTAGATACGGTATATGCAATATCTTCTTCTGCAACAACAGGTATTTCTTTGTTCAGGCTTTCCTTCCATCTCTCTTGAGTTTGGTCATACAGTTTCCTGAACTTTTCTTCTTCCGCCCTTACGGAAGAAGCTTTTTCAAGGTCATGAAGTTTTATGTACAGGTTCTTTTCTTTTGTAAGTCTATTTATCTTGTTTTCAATCTCTTTTAATTCCAGAGGAGGTGTAAACCTTTTTAATTTTATTCTTGAACAAGTTTCATCAATAACATCTATAGCCTTGTCAGGAAGAAATCTTTCAGATATATATCTATCAGAAAGTCTGGCTGAGGCATTTACAGCTTCAGCATTGACTTTTACTTTATGGTGTGTCTCATATCTTGACTTTATTCCATTTAATATCTCAATAGTATCTTTTATGTCTGGTGGCTGTATATATATAGGCTGGAATCTCCTTTCAAACGCCCTGTCTCTCTCTATATATTTTCTGTATTCATCATGAGTTGTAGCCCCAATGCATTGTACTTCACCTCTTGAAAGTGCAGGTTTCAACATGCTTGATGCATCTATTGAACCTTCTGCTGCACCAGCGCCTATCAGGGTATGAAGTTCGTCAATGAATAATATGACATTATTCACCTGAATAATTTCCTTCATGACAATTTTTAGCCTTTCCTCAAACTGTCCACGATATTTAGTTCCTGCGATAAGTGAACCTAAGTCTAGAGAAACGATTCTTTTGCCATACAGACTCTCCGGCACATTACCTGACACGATTCTTTGACAAAGACCTTCTACTATTGCGGTTTTACCTACACCGGGCTCTCCTATTATTGCAGGGTTATTTTTAATTCTTCTTTCAAGTACCTGTAAGACTCTCTCTATTTCATCTTCCCTGCCTATTATGGGGTCAAGACGGTTCTCTTTTGCCAGTAATGTAAGATCCCTGCCAAATTCATCAAGAGCAGGAGTTGTGCTACGCTTTTCCTTGATATGAGTATAAGATTTCATCGACAGGTTTATTGTCAGCTGTCTTGCACCGAGGAGATTTGCCCCAAGGTTGCGCATAATTTTACCGGCAATGCCTTCATCTTCTCTTATCAGTCCTAAAAGTAGATGTTCGCTTCCAATATAATTATGACCAATCAGCCTCGCCTCCTCAACAGCTAATTCAAGCACCTTCTTAGCTCTGGGTGTAAAAGGAATATCTCCAAAGGTTAATAAGTTGACACCTGCCGGAAGATTTCTCTCTATCTCCATTCGAAGTTCTTCAATAGCAATACCCATCTTCTTCAATATTGCTATTGATAGTCCGTCATCCTCTCTCAGGATGGCTAGTAATAGATGTTCTGTTCCAAGGTAATCGTTCTGGCGCTTTTCAGCCTCTTCCTTAGCAAATATTATGACTCTTCTGCCTCGTTCTGTAAATTTTTCAAACATTATTTCTCCTCAATAGAGTATTATGACTCCTAATAAAATAATACTTGCTTTAACCCCATATTGTCAATAAATGTAACAATACAGACTGATATTATTATATCAATAGATATGTCATTATGAACAGTCCTAAACACACTAGATGATTTTTAAGTAATTTCGTATGAGGCAGGCTCTTAGACAACGTCTTTTCTAGTTATGGCAGGATCAACATTTTTTCTGATTTAAAGCTTCCATAATTTCCCTTGCTCTTTTTACAGCCTCTTTTCCTTAGATATTAATTTATCCAATAAATCTCTTACAGAAGACGCCGATCTGTTGAACTGTCCCATTTCATCCTCTGCAAGATTAATTTCTACTACTTTTTCGACCCCATTCCTGCCAAGAATAACAGGAACACCGATAAAAAGGTCTTTTATTCCATATTCACCGTCAAGATAAGCAGAACATGGTAAAACACATTTTTCATCGAGAAGTACAGACTTAACCATCTTAAACACAGATGCTGCGGGTGCATAAAAAGCACTACCGGTCTTAAGTAAGTTTACTATTTCTGCTCCTCCATTTCTTGTTCTGTCAATAAGTTCATCAATGATATCTTTACTGAGGAGTTCATCAATAGAAATTCCTTTAATAGTCATAAACCTTGGCAAAGATACCATGAGATCGCCATGTCCTCCCAGGACAATGGTTTCTATATCTTCCGGAGAAACACCTAATTTCATTGAAACAAAAGTCCTGAATCTTGAAGAGTCCAGTATACCTCCCATTCCAATTACCTTTTGTGGATTGAATCCGGAAACCTTCCATGCTATATATGTCATCACATCCATTGGATTAGATACTACTATTAATATGCTGTCTGGAGAAAGCCTTGATGTCTCAAATACTACACTTTTTATAATTTCAGCATTTGCATGCAACAGGTCATCTCTGCTCATGCCAGGTTTTCTTGGAAAACCTGCGGTAAATACCAAAATATCAGAATTTGCAGTGTCGTTATAATTGTTAGTACCTGACACCAGTGAAGTCGATTTCCAGAGAGGACACGCTTCCGCTATATCAAGTGCCTTTCCCTGAGGTATACCTTCAATAACATCGAATAGAACAACATCAGCAATTCCCTCAAAAGCTATAAGCTGTGCAGTGGTTGCCCCAACATTACCTGCTCCTATTATTGATACCTTAGCTTTCATGAAGATTATAATTATATAAGGAGAAATAATAGATTGGCAAGAATAAAACAAAATCTGCGTCCAATTTCAACTGTCCCCACTTTATTAAATTTATCCTTGACATAATAAATAATCTTTGTTATATAAGTAAATCTCTATGGAAATTCCCCTTAAAATAGACGATTTTTTCTGCCCGAATAAATATTGTGATTATCACGGTAAAAAGGGTCTCGGGAATATTATAGTCCATTACACATATGGAAGAGATCAAAGAAAACTTCTTCGCTGTAAAACATGTAACTCCAAGTTCTCTGAAAGAAGAGAAACACTTTTCTACAGAATGCACACCAAAGAAACAAAGATAAAGGAAGTAATTAATTATCTGCTCGGCGGAATGAGTTACAGGGAAGCAGCAACTGCAGCCAGTGTCGACAAGGATACTGTTCAAAGGATATGGAAAAGGTTTCTGGACTACTGTGAAGAATCCCTGAACAATATGCTTGAGGAATACAATATAAGACTAGAAGACTTGATAAAGCATTTATATAACAGATCATACAGGGTAAAATAGTAATATTAGTGTTTTCAAAATGACTTATAAGGAAAAAGACGATGAGAGATATTAGAGTAGCAATTGCCGGTCTTGGAAACTGTGCAAGTGCATTAATTCAGGGAATTAATTACTACAAAAAAATAAACAGTAAAGATCCTTACTGGTCACTCGGACTGATGCATTATAACCTTGGTGGGTATACGCCTGAAAATATTAAATTTGTTGCTGCATTTGATATAGACAAAAGAAAGGTAGGCAAGAGTTTACATCAGGCGATATTCAGCAAGCCAAACTGCACAAAAGTATTTCATAAAGTAAATTTTCGTTCTCCAGTAATTGTGCAGATGGGTAATATCCTGGATGGCATGTCAGATCATATGAAAATTTACCCGGACAAAAGAAGATTTATTCCTTCCAATAAAAAACCCGTTGATATCATAAAAGTTTTAAAAATTTCCAGGGCTGACATACTTTTAAACTATCTGCCTGTCGGTTCTGAAAAAGCGACTGCCTATTATGCCGAGGCATGCTTAAAGGCAGGGGTCAGCATAATAAATTGTATACCTGTATTTATAGTTTCAAATAAGTTATGGGCAAGGAAATTTGAAGACAGAGGCATCCCTATAATAGGAGACGATATCAAAAGTCAAATTGGTGCTACAATTGTACACCGTTGCTTGACGAAGTTATTTGAAGATAGAGGTGTTAAATTAGATAATACCTATCAGATGAATGTAGGCGGCAACACTGACTTCCTGAACATGCTGAACCATTCACGACTCAAGAAGAAAAAGATTTCCAAGACCGAATCTGTACAATCCCAGCTCATTAAACCACTTGATTATGAAAATATTCATATAGGTCCATCTGATTATATACCATGGCTTAACGACAATAAAGTATGCTTTTTAAGGATGGAGGGAAGGGGATTCGGCAACATCACGCTCAATCTCGAGTTGAGATTGTCTGTTGAGGATTCTCCCAATAGTGCCGGCGTCGTAATAGATGCGATAAGATGCTGCAAAATTGCAAGAGACAGGAAAGTTGGCGGGCCTCTTATTTCACCGTCCGCTTATTTTATGAAATATCCACCAAAACAATTCTCTGACGATACAGCAAAAGAAATGGTTGAAGACTTTATTCATGGAAAAAGAAACAGATAAGTTTACGTAATGTTTGGTGAAAAATTAGGACATGTCTTCGATAAACCTCTCAGACCAATTGCCAGCAAGATACCTTTTACGCCTAACACATTAACCGTTATAGGTTTCATTATTACACTCTTTGCATCTTATATGCTCACTTTTGACTTGCTTATTGGTGGTATACTTATTCTTGCGGGAGGGGTTTTTGATATTCTCGACGGGGTTGTTGCAAGGATTCACAATAAGAGTTCGAAATTCGGCGCATTTCTTGATTCTGTTTTAGACAGGTATTCAGATGCATTTATTCTGCTTGCAATAGCATGGAACCTGTGGAGAAATGATAACGCTACCGGTGCTCTACTCTGTTTTGGGATTTTAGTAGGTGCTTTCCTGATCAGCTATACACGCGCTCGAGCTGAAGGGCTTGGAGAAGAATGTAAGCACGGGCTAATGGAAAGACCTGAAAGGATCATTCTTATAGCCTTTGGTGCGATTACGGGCTTTATAATGCCCGTATTATGGATCATGCTATTGCTTACCCATTTTACTGTTTTTCAGAGAATCTATCATGTATGGAGGATTACGTATGAAAGATAAAGATAATTCCTTTGATATAAGAGACAAAAGAAGATTTCATTCTGAGGAGAATACTTCTAAAAAAAAGTCATTCACTAAGAACAAAAAAGACTCTGAACAGTTGAGCTCATTTGAAGTAAATTTTCTTTCTTACATATTAGGAATGAGCACATCTGCTTTTGTGGCATTAGGTGACATCGAAAATCCTGTAACCCGAGAGAAAGAAACAGACCTCTCCGTTGCCAAACAAATCATAGATATATTGGGAATTTTGGAGGAAAAGACAAGGGGTAATTTAACAGATGAAGAAGAAAAGGCATTTAAAGAAGTTCTTTACGGCCTGAGAATGTCATATGTCCAAAAGGCAGAAAGCACCGGAGAAAATAAATAATAAAATAAATGCAGACTTTTTATCAGGTCAAAATTCAATTCCTTTTCTGCCCTTAATATTATTTATGTATGGATGTTTAATCTTCTGCATGTATGTAACATAGTCAGCAATACTCATTATCTTCTCATCAGCACCCCGACCGGTTAATACGAGTTCAAGATTATCGGGTTTATTTTTAATGAAATTTACTGCTTCATCCTCTGACAGGAGGCCTTCTGTTATAAGACATATGAATTCATCAAGGACGATTAAGTCATGTCTTGCTTCTGAAAAAATATCTTTCAGGTAATTCAAAGCCTTTCCAATCTCATCTTTTAACAAGTTTTTATCAATGGAAGGATGAAAAAGCGGAGATCTAACTTTATCAAATATAATAGTCTCTATGCTTATATCCTCTAATATTAAACTTTCTCCACTGGAGTGATTTTCCTTGAAGAACTGTACAAACAGTGTCCTGAGACCCCTGCTTTTTGCTCTTATGACAAGTCCAACAGCAGCAGTTGTTTTTCCCTTTCCGTCACCTGTATATATATGTATTAATCCTTTATTCATAAATATAGTGTATGTTATTTAAGTTAAAGATACAGGTAAAGGCAGCGGTAATTACTGAAAAAGTCGCGGTATAGCAATTCTTTTACTTATGGCGGTTTTTCATTCACCAAAAGCCAGTAATAGCCTATAATTTTAACTGTTTCAACAAATTTATCAAAATCAACAGGCTTTCTTATATAGCTGTTTACACCAAGATTATAGCTATCCACAATGTCCCTATCTTCCTTGGAGGAAGTAAGGACAACAACAGGTGTTTTACGTAAATTGTCATCATTTTTGATTCTTTTCAAGACCTCAATGCCGTCCACTTTAGGGAGTTTGAGGTCAAGAAGGATTAAGCCAGGCACTGTATGTTTTGAGTCATCATGTTGGTCAGTCCCGAAAAGATAGTCGAGTGCCCGCTGTCCATCCCGTACTACCGAAATAGTGTTTAGAATGTTATTTTTCTTCAAGGCATGTATTGTCAATTCCACATCATCGGGATTATCTTCAACCAGTAGAATCTCAAGATTCATATTCAACATTTTATCAATCCTTTTAGAAATACCCCAAATATTATTTTATACTTTAGTACCTTATATAAAAAAGCAAAATAACATTAATTTGCTTTTTTAATATATAATGAAACTACCATAATATTTTTAAAAATTCAATAGTATTTTTTTGTTTTTAGCGCAGTAGAAATGAGATTAGATATGAAGATTTTTATTGTATATTTTATAGAATAATAGAAAAGGGCACCTGTATTTTTAATGAAGCTTAGGATAGGACATCTTTCCACATTCTATCACACAGCAATCTTACTAATGGCAAAGCAGGATATTACTAAAAGTCTAAAGGCTGACCTTGAATGGAGACTTTTCGGTACAGGACCAGCAATAGTAAATGCATTCGAAAAGGAAGAAATCGACCTCGCATATTTAGGCCTGCCACCGTCTATTATCGGAATTGACAGAGGTATAAAAATAAAATGCATAGCTGGAGGGCATATAGAAGGCACCGTCATAATCGGAAGTAAACAGCATAAGGGTTTTCCTGAATTAAAAGAACTTGGTGATATACTAAAACAATTTGCCGGTCTTAAAATAGGGGTGCCGGGGAAAGGGTCAATACATGATGTAATCTTAACTGACTGTCTTCAGAAATATGCTCTTGAAAAAGAAATAGAGGTCATAAACTTCCAGTGGTCTGACAAGATTACTGAGGCATTATCAAGGGGAGAAGTTTCTGCTGCTTTTGGAACCCCTGCACTTGCTGTTGCGTGCAAGCGCTACGCCAACGGCAGTATACTTTATCCACCATCAAGTCTCTGGCCTAACAATCCAAGTTACGGTATCCTTGTTTCCAGCACCTTTTTAAATAAAGAACATAAAATAATCGAGAAATTTCTCATTATGCATGAAGAAGCAACCTCCTTTATACGAAATAAAACGAATGATGCTGCAAAGATTATCTCTGATTATGTCGGTTTTATTGACAGGGAATTCGTGATGGATACATTGCAGGTTTCCCCAAAATATTGCGCAAAGATTACTAATGCATATATTGCATCAACAATGAAATTTGTAGAAACATTGAAAAAATTCGGATACATAAAACGTGAGATTTCATCCGATGAAATATTTGACACTTCACTAATTGAAAGGATACATCTTTCAAAAGATCATTATGAAGACGGAATAGCAGATGAAACAATGTTAAAGTAATACATTATTATAGGTATTGTAACTAACTTTATTTAAATCATTTAATTAGATATTTTTGAACCTGCTTTTTTATATCAAGGTGATGAAGGGTAATGTCAGGCACATCCCTGTTTCCCGGGACAGCCAATACATGAATAAATCTAAGACTTTTATGAGGGTCTTTCATTGCACTAATCAGTTTTTCCCTGCTTACAGCCTTTAAAGTATCTTTGATGCCAAAACCCTTAGCTATAACCTCCAGGTCAACACATGAAGCAGTTAGTGTAGGCTGGTTTCCTGTTGATCCGTATGATCTGTTATCAATCGCAAGGATGGTAAGATTCGGCGGTGAAAAATGTGCTGCTGTTGCAAGGCTTCCTGGATTCATAAGGAGGCTGCCGTCACCATCTATGACGACAACATTTTCTTCTGTGAACAGGCTAATTCCTAATCCAATCGGGGTTGCCATACCCATACTACCAAGCATATAAAAATTAGAGGGCTTGTGTTCTATATGGAAAAGCTCTTTTGAAGGAACACCTAGATTACATACAACGACTCTGGATTTCAGATAAGGTGCTATTGCATGTAATATCTCATAGCGTGTTAATCTAGGGGAAGGTACAGGGTCTGTAATTGAAATTTCTTGACCGATCATGAATTCCGGACTTTTTATAGTAAACTTTGTGTTATCTGTCCCGCATTCTGAATTTTCGAATACAGCAGGGCTGAAAAGAAACACATGTATCTTATTGTTTTTAAAAACACTTTTGAGTCTTTTTGCGATTAATCCGAAATCGCCACAGGTACTGATTATTGAATAGGCTATGCCAGCACCACTTAAAATTTCTTTTAGCCTCTGTCCCATAGGTATTTGAGCCTTTATTTTCTCTTTGTATATTCCCCTATGGCTGACAAATACGGCAAGCGGAAGCTCATAGAAACCCGTAAGGGAAAGAAGTGCATTTATCATGTTTCCAATACCGGAGCTCTGTACAAGCATTAAGGGTCTTTTTCCTGCAAGTGCTGCACCGGCACTTATACCGACACCTTCTTCCTCACGTGTAACAGGTACATGAAAAAAGTTTTTACAGAGTAATTCCTGAAGGCACTTTACTGCATCACAGGGAAGAGAAGAGGTAAAATCTATACCTGCATTCTTTAATATTTCTATTAGTTCTTCTTCAGGCCGAGACACAGTAATTCCTCAATCTCTTTTTCGTTAATCCTTTTTGATATAATCCGGGGCTCAACATTATAAGTCTTCTTACCCCTTCCCAGCCTTTTCTCTCCGCCGCCCGTTATATTAAGCAAAATAGTATCTCTCTTTTGAACAGAATTCGTGCCTACAGCATTTATGAGGGATGCCACGGCTACACCTGCTGCCGGTACGATATCAGCACCCTCTGTCATTTCAAAAATATCCATTGCCCTGAAGATATCTTCGTTATTAACGCCGTACATCATTCCATGTGATGCCTTTAAGGCATCGTAAACGCCTCCATTTACAGAGTAGGCAGGATAACGTGTGGTAAGCACCCTTGTTGTTACTTTCCCTATCAACTCCTGCCTCAGATCTTCTGGAAAGAGCATCCTGCTGTCTTTATCCCACGCTTTAACCATAGGCACAAATGGCTGATTCTGCGCAAGGTGCAGTACCGGCAATCTATCACCATATCTTCCGTCCTTAATAAATCTCTCGGACATTTCCCATATCCCAATTGCACCCGTTCCGCTGCCAACTGCCTGAAAATAATGGTCAGGGAGTCTGCCCGCCTTTGAGACAAATTCAAGCAATACAATTCCGAGGCCGTCCCTTTTTGCAATATTTTTAACACCACCTTCAAATGGAAATCCAACAGCTGAAGCTATTCTCCTTGCCACATCAATCGAATCTGAATAGTCACCGTCACCGATTGCAAGAGTAGGTATCATTGACGAACTCTCAAGATACCACATATCCAGAAGGCACATCGTAGGCACAACTATGATTACCGGAAAATCTGAAATAACAGAAAGATGAGAGAAAGCCCTGGCAGTGTTACCTGCAGATGCAACAATAAGTCCATCAACTCCGTTTTCAATCGCATTCATGATAACGACAGCAGCTTCGAATTCCTTAAATGTGCAGGTCTGAAGCAGTGCACCTTTTTCCGGCCAGTAACCGTTAAATGCTATGTAGAGGTTTTTAAGACCCAGTATTTCAGATAGACCTCTGGATTTATAAACAACAGGCCCGGACTGCTCTAAATATGCGGTGTGCACGGGAAGCCAGTTAAATCTCCATATACCCTCACCTAGATCATCTCTGAAGCTTCTTTCATTATATTCAGTAACAAGCAGTGCATCCTTGCAGTGCTCACAAAAGGCACAATAGATTTCCTTCAGTTCCTTACCGCAATTTCTGCATCTGATCTTAAAATGACTCATTTCAACCTCTTTCTATATGCTCTGCAATCAGTTCCATAATATCCACTATCTTTATCTGTTTGTCATAATCAATCATGGCCTCATTTACCTTTCCGTAACAGGCTGGACAGCTTAAGACGAGTTTGTCTGCCTTCTTTTCGACAGCTTCATCAATTGTCAGTCTTCCCATTGCAATGGCATTTTCATGAAAGACCTTTCTTGCAGCACCTCCTGCTCCACAACAACGCGAATCAAGTCCGTGCCTGTCGAACTCCAGAAGTTCAGCGCCGGGTATGCTTCTGAGGACAATTCTCGGCTCATCGATTACGCCGACTCCCCTGCTTAGATAACAGGGGTCATGGTAGATTATCCTTTCCTTTAATTCTTTTGTGATACTCAGTTTTTTACCCTTAATAGCATCTGCAACAAACTGGGTAATATGTCTTATCTTGAACGGAAGTTCTTTTCTGTAAAACAACGGCCAGTCCCTTGCCATGATATTGACACAGCACGGGCATGAACATAAAAGCAGCTTAACACCTCTTGCATTATATGCATTAACAAGCCTGATAGTTAAATCCTCTAGCATGTCATGCTGGCCGGTTATGAAGAGTGGAAAACCACAACATACTTCTTCTTCAGGTGGAAGCATGGTAAACGGTACTCCAATTGCACTCAGAACGAGAACATCCCCTCTGACCATCGGCTGTGCCTCGTAGCATCCCGAACAGCCTGCATAATAAGCTATTTCAGCCTTTTCATGTACCTTTACATTCTCGGGAAACCATGGACTGAATCTCTGCTCAGGGGGTTTGTCATATATATTACCTGTCTTTTCAATCAATTTTGGAAGATTTGCCTGGTGACCGATCGGTCCGAGCCCCATATCAACCATCTTGGCTCTTAAAAACGGCCAGAGCCTCTGACTGAAAATTCCGACTTCACAGTATTGTCCACATGCACCGCATGTTGTACATTCGAAAACTGCCTTTGAAAACTCTTCCAGTAATTTCCTGCTTATCTCATCAGAGCCGAACAGCCTTGCTTTAAGCCCTTCAGTACCCTTGATAAACTCCCTATACATCCTTATTTTTTCAGGAGGAGATATCTTCTGGTTCTTTGTGACCTCCTGGACAGGACACCATTTCAGACACTCGCTGCACTTTGTACAGGCATCAAGCTCAATTAGCTGCCTTTTAGATAACCCGTCGGTAAATGATGATTTACTCATGTACAACCTCCTTTAAAGCTTTTTTTCTCATTGAAGCCTCCAGGGTTGTAATCTGTGCAGCAAACATATGAAACTGTTTTGAAAAAGGAATATAAGCAATAAGCGTAAGCGCAGAAAGCGAATGAAATATCCACAGAATCCTGTAAAGAATCCGGAGAGTTGAAAGCTCTTTAGCAAATTCACTGAAAAATAAAGAAAATATTGCACCTATTGGTGACCAGTCCATGAGAGGCGGATCAAATCGCGCAAGGCGTAATCCTTCAATACAGAATCCGCTCAGAACTACCAAAAACATCAGAATGAGGACGACTGCATCATCCCAGTTTGACACAACTGCATGTTTCGAGAACATATATCTTCTAAGGATATAAAAAAGGAGGCTTATTAAAGCCAGCCCTCCCGCAATATCCAGAATTAGGGAAAAATATAGATATAATTTTCCCTTTAATAGATTCAGACCAAAATCGTAATCAAAGGCAACAATTAATGTACCTATAAAAAGTATAATGAATCCCCAGTAGACAAATATGAGCATCACGCCTCTGGGTTTACTTCTCTCCATAACCCTGCTGGCAAGCAGACAATCCTTTGAAAAAAAATATCGAAGACTCATTCCTATAAGACCGAAAACAGTTTTATTCGATATATGGTCAGAAGGATCATCTCTCCCTCTCTGCCATACAGATATCCTAAACCATGAGCCTGCAAGAAAAATGATAATGGACAGAGCAGCAGCCGCATAAAAAACCGTTTTAAGTAACTGAGGAATGTTCCAGAAAACTTCTCTTGTTGCATCCAATATCATGTCTTCTCCTTATATAGTCCCTTGATTAAACTTTTCATAACATATGTTAATGCATTTTTAGTGGATTAATTAGTTGGACATATTCCTTTCGCTCCCTAGTCTGAGTATGTCTCATTTATCCCTTTATCTCAACGGTACTTTCAGACTTCTCCAATAACTTTTTTACATTTGGAAATTCATCCTTCATATGGGGTATATGCATTGCCTGCATAAATTCTCTCTCGAATTTAGGATCGGTTGCTATCTCAATAAACTCAACCCATCTGGCCCTTTCATTTGCCTCAACGCGCTTAGCCCTATTTAAAAGGGCCATCCTTGCACCATCACCTGCTGCATTGCCGACAGCATACACACTTTCAATCGGACAATCAGGAAACATGCCCAGTATCATCGATGATTCCCTATCTATATGGCTCCCGAATGCACCTGCAAGGATAACCCTTTCGACCTTTTTAATCCCAAGCCTTTTCATCAATAATTTTGCACCTGTATGAATAGCCGCCTTTGCAAGCTGGATAGCCCGGATATCTCCCTGGGTTATTGTAATGTCAGCACCAATTGATGTCTCCTCCGCCCATGCAAGTACATATTCGGGTTTGCCGTCGGAATCCTTTCTGACTCTTTGGGTCTTGATGTCTTTGACAAATCTCCCTGATTTGTCAATTATTCCAGCCTTAAACATCTCTGCTGCAACTTCTATAATCCCTGAACCACATATGCCTTTTGCATTAACCTTTTCAAGATGAGTATGCCAGTCTGCCTTTCCTATAACTTTGTATACTGGCTCCTTTGTAAAAGGATCAATCTGCACCTTTTCGATTGCCCCCGGTGCAGCCCTCATTCCAAACTTTATCTGAGCCCCCTCAAATGCAGGTCCCGTTGCACAAGATGTCGAACATACCTTGTCCCTGTTACCGAGCAGAAGCTCACCATTTGTACCTATATCAATAACAAGAACCATCTCATCCTGATTGTACGGCTCCTCTGCAATAAGGACACCAACATTGTCAGCACCAACAAAGCCTGCCTCTAAAGGCAAGACATGAATATAAGCAGATGGATTAATTTTAAGGCCTGTGTCACGTGCCTTGATGTCTAATGAATTTTGTACAGCTGGTATGAAAGGTGAACGGCCTATATATATGGGATTAAGACCCAAAAATATATGGTGCATTGCAGTATTGAAAACTATGGTCAGGTCATCAATCGCAAATCCCGGTTTGGGATCGTCATTTTTAATATCCGAAATCGACCTTATTATTATTTCATTAATTCCTTCTATTATCGCCTTCTGCATTTTTTCAAGGCCATCGGGATTTGTCATTGCATATGTTATACGGGACATAACATCCTCGCCATATGGCACCTGGGGGTTCATTATAGATTCGGTGTTTACTACCCTGCCTGTAGTCAGATCACTTAGATATCCAACACAGGTTGTCGTACCAACATCAACAGCAAGTCCATAGCATGTCTCTACAAAACCCGGCTCGACCTTTATTATTTCCCTGTCCATCCATAAAGTCACCGTTGCCTTCCAGTTACCTTTTCTTAATACATCCTGAAGATCTTTTAAAACCAAATAGTCAAAGGTGAGGTCCTTCAGGCCGTAGTCATCCTCAAGAAATTTCAGCACCCGTTCATAGTCGCCTGTTGTCATGTCTTCAAGGGTAGGGGGTACCAGATCTATATTGTATTTTTTTACTGCCGGGTCTAGTGCTATCGACAGCTCCTTTGCTGCCTTTCGAACGACCTGCTTACCTGCCCTTGAACGCTCAGGCACAAAGACTTTTACGTCGCCGTAAATCTCTGCTGTACATGCAAGCCTTATCTGGGGGCCATCTTCAGGCTTAATATGCTTTTTTTCATCCTCTGATAAGGCAGAGAGATGTTTCATCCCTGAATCCAGGTTATCTTTTTCGAAATAGCCTTCCTCTATCCTTACTTTACATTTGCCGCATACCTTCTTTCTTCCGCAAAGCCCCTCTATATCGACTCCGAGAGACTGTGCAGCCTCAAGGAGCGTCTTGCCTTCCTCTACATCGCCCCTCCTGCCCGAAGGCTGGAATATTACCATATGTTTTTTCATATAACCTTTTTAGAGATGTTCTTTAAAATTATTGCTATACATCCTTCTTCCGTATGGACATATGTTTATACATAAACCGCAATTTGGCCTGCCTTTGACTGATCTGCTCCTCTTTTTGTGATTTATGCAGTTATTAAATCTTACAAGTTCAATATATGGATCGTATCTTGACCAGTCATTGCCTGAAATTGCATTTGAGGGACAGTACTCCACACACAGTCTGCAATCGCCGCACAGGCTGAACTCAACTGGCAGGCTAACCTTTAAAGGTGCATCCGTAAGCACTGTTGCCAGTGAGAGTCTCGGTCCGTACACAGGACTTATAAGAAGGCCATTTCTGCCTATCCAGCCGATACCGGCTGATGTGGCTGCAATTTTGTGAGTAAAGAGAGGATATAGTTTCGATATAAATGTTCCATTTTTTCTGTCAGAGTCAGGTGGTATACTTAGATATCTGTATCCATTTCTCTTCAGATATTGAGCCGTCTTTTTCTGAATTTCCGCAAGTATACGGATTGTTTCTTCATTCAGGCTCCTGTCCAAACCGATTGATATAGCTCTTTCAAGATGGGCTATATCACTGCTGAGAGCCTCTTTTATCATTGCGAAACTTACAACAGTTGCGCCTGACTTCAGAAGTTTTTTTTCAATATGACTGGTCATTTGCTTTTCTTGACCTCTGCATCTTCTTTGAGTTTTTTGAGTGAACTGATCATGTTGATTGCATCTTTAAGAGCGTTGTTAGCGTCTTTTGCATAACCGTCTGCACCCCATTTTTCAGCAATATCCTGAGAAACAGGTGCACCACCGATCATTATCTTCACATCTGGATTTTTCGCCTTGAGATCTTCAATGACCTTCTTCATGCCGACCATTGTTGTTGTCATCATAGCAGACAGGCATACAAGGTCAGAGTCAGTCCTTATATGTTCCTCCACAAATTTATTGAGCGGTACGTCCCTGCCCAGGTCGTATATGGTAAACCCTGCAACATCAAACATCATCTTTACGATATTCTTGCCTATATCATGCACATCGCCTTCAACAGTACCTATGACAACAGAACCCTTTACGCCGATATCTATTTTTTTAGCATGGGGTTTAAGCAGATCAAGTCCCGCATATAAGGCGTCTGCACACATAAGAAGTTCAGGTACAAAATATTCCTGCGCCTCAAAAAGCCTTCCCACTTCTTCCATTCCACTTACAAGACCGTTGAATATGGCATCGTTAACATCCATTCCGATATCCAGTGCCATTTGTGCAGCTTCCCTTGAACCATCTTCATCGTATTGAATTACAGCATTTTTGAGTTTTTCCAAAACTTCTGCTTGTTTGTCATCTGACATGCCTTACCTCCCGGATTTTTTTACTTCATCCATCATCGCAAGTATATTTTCTCGCGGTACCGTTGGCCATATATCGCAACCCGGCCACACAGCACTGACGCCGTCGTCAATGCACCTCTTTACCGTCTCCCTTACCTTATCAACAGTTCCTGTCACAAGGATATTGTATGGATCAAAATTACCGAACAATAATGCATCACTGCCTATCTTTTGCCTTGTCTCAGCAACATCATTTTTCTGGTCAACGCTGATGGCCCTTGCCCCTGATTCAAGCATGAATACCGCTATATCATTGGTTTTTCCACATATATGAAGAACGTTTATTACTTTGAATTCAGCAAATATTTTTTCTAGATAGGGCAGAATAAGAGTTCTAAATACACGTGGGCTGAGAACATCGGAAGTCGCTCCCATTTCTCTTATAGTAATATAGTCTGCACCTGCGGATTCATACTCCTTCAATACAATAATTATTACATCTGCAAGAATATCAAGAAGTCTGCCGACTTTATCAGGTTTTTTGAATGACAGCTTTAAGAGATCATTTAATTCCATTATCTGCCCCGCAAGGGTGAACGGCCCGAGCAAATAAGAGCCAACAACAACTTCATTACCTATTTCGGCTTTAAGGAGCCCGATCGCTTCCTTAATCAAAGGTATTCTTCCCCTTGATGTAAGGTCGGCCGGGATAACAATATCCATTTCATCTTCGTTATTTATTAGTTTTTTCTTTATAGTCGGATACAGTATGTCTTCCAGATGGTCATATACATTTATTTCACAGCCAAGTGCCTCTGCTTCAACACACAGGTCAAATGGCACAACACTGCATTCAAATCCAAAGAGCCTGTATGTCGACGCTGCAGCATCGGACATCATTTTAGCGTTAGAATGAAGAGCAGCAAATCTGTATCCTAATTTTTTAAGTCCTTCTGTTGTAACGTTGCCCATGCCGCTAAAGCATGGAGGCCTGTCAATCTTTTCGCCCCCAAAGAGCTTCAAAACCCTTTCCCTTGGTGAGTTCGTATTTTCTGTCATTTATTCTCCTTTCTTAATCGGTCTGTTTTCACTTTCGGGCAGCACCGGCCTGAAGCTTCAATATAAAATCTGAAAAAAATCTCCTTATCGGAAGGGCATCATTCTCAGGTATAATTTTCGTCTCATCGTATAACAGGGTCGAAAGCAGTATATGTGCTGTGGCAACAGCAGGGAATATCCTTGAAGCTGTCATAATCGGACCATAAAAGTTAAAGTCACTCCAGAGCACTGATGACATTGCCTGTGCAACCGCATCCATAGCCTTAAAGCCATCCAGTCCCCATATATCCTTCGCATCCTTCCACATATGGGTACCATTCGAATAAGCACCCCCGCATGGAAGACCTGTTTTTTCTTTTATTAATCTATTCGCTATTAATGAAAATGACGTCGACGGCAGATTCATGACAGATGTATCGACAATAATAGTTTCAAAGCTGTCAGCCCCCTGAGATAGCATATATTCAAGTGATTTAACCCGCCCCCCGGGTGTCTGGTCCTTATCATCAAATACCTGCACAACAACATTTTTTATGCCCAGATCCTTTAGTTTATTTACCTGTCCCCTTATATCTTTATCCCAGGGTGTAATGCTGTTATAAAGGAATCTTTCCTGTAGACCTAATTTTGCGATGTATTCAGTTGCCTTTGCCCTCTTTTCAGCAACCCACATGTCTATGCCAAAAGGCATATCGGTTGTCTCAAGATAAAAATCTATATAAATTTCGGCCTCTTCAGATGAATTTGCCACCATTGCGACCATTGCCGGTATACCAGTGGAAGCTGAAAGCTCTTCCTGTTTTCTAATAAGTTCTCTTGCCTTATGCCGGTCAAATCCGCCTTTTCTGTCCCGGAGTATCCTGTCTTTATTGTGAAACATCGATGCTATAAGCAGCGGTGCGTTATATCCTGGTTGCCCTCCTACCTTGATACCATTGATGCTGAATACTTTCTGCTCAGTCGATAAAACAAACATGTAATCTCCTTAGCCTTTGAAATAGCAGGGCGTAGGGTAAAGTACGCCCTGCCTGTCGAAATGTTTTTAATAGACTCCGCGGTCAAACTTCGGCTGGGGCAGATATTCCCAGGTTTCACCTTTTCTGTATTTTGTGTCAATGTCTATACATTTAAGGGCGTACTCGAACGCATAGGGAATGCCTGGTCCGTTAGGAACAAAGCCCGCACCAATCATGCCTACAGAAACAGCCTCGAATATCTCCTGAGTCGTTGCTCCGGCATTGATGGCTGGTATCACATGGATTATGCAGCGCGGTGAACAGTATGCTACACCTATAGCAGTAAACATTAGCTCTTTAACCTTTTTTGAGAGAGCACCGTCGCCGAAAATACTCGCATAGAAATCTGCGAATGTTTTCCCTGGGTCAGGTGTAACGGTGTTTATAATCTGGAACATCCTAGGAATAAATCCCATGGTGTTCTTCATGTAATCGTTTACTTCTTCAACGGTCATCTTTTTCTCTTCTGCCATTGTTACCTCCTCTTTCTGCCCGGAGAGATCTTCTCCTCGGGCAAACATTTTTTTTATTTCTTCGAAAATTCCCATTCTTTATCACCCCCCTTAACGGGTAATTTAGAAAATTTTACGTTTCTCACCCCCTCTCGATTTTAGTATTTCCAGTTCAATGCAACATCATGGAATGTCTTGAGGTTTTCGTACGGTATTGTAGGAGGTATATCACATCCTGGCACAAGTACAAAGCCTCCATCTTTCCCCGCAATCTCTATAACTTCTTTACATGCGGCTTCCACCTCAGGCGGTGTCTTCTCAAGAAGAACATGAACCGGGGCTATATTTCCTCCATAGCACATCCTGCCGAAAAGTATCTCCCTTGCCTTTGCAATGTCTACCTTCTGATCAAAAAATATGGTGGAACATCCAGTCTCCGGGAATAGCTCAAGACGATCACTCGTATCACCACAAATATGTAAAATAGTATGGACTCCTTTTGATTTTGCCCAGTCGCTCATCTTCTTGAGAGGAGGAACTGCAAAACGCTGCATCTGTTTCGGGTTAATCAGGTCACCTGATGCCGTAGGATCTGCGATGCTTAATACCTCTAGTCCGTCATTAACCAGTGGCTCATAAAGAGTAATTAAAAGATCTGCACAGAAATCGATCATCTTTTCGACAAAAGCAGGCTTTTTAAAAATATTCTTCATAAACTGCTCTTCACCAACACAACGTGCTGCAAGTGTAAACGGTCCCCAGCATGTCATCGTAACCAGATACTTGTCACCTATTCTCTCCTTTACCCTTCTAGTGGCTTCCATGACTGTATTGATGACAGGATGTTTGTGAATATCATCTTTCTTCAATTTGTCAATGTCTTCTTCTGATTTGACAAAAGTCTCTGTTAAATCAGGCGCACCCATTTCACGGTATTTAATTCCCGTTCCAAAGTCTTTGCCAATGGCAACTGCATGGAAATTATTGAATCCAGAACCAACATATACGACATCGCTTCTGATCTTATCTGACTCGCTGACACACATATCGACCATTTTGTCAATATTCTCTGAAATCTCTTCGAAAGAGGTACCATAGTCTCTTATAGACCACATGCCTCCGCCAAATACTGTTACAGGAACCCTCTCGGGCTTACCTTTCTCAAAGGCTTTCAAAATTACTTCCTTGGGTTTCATATGCCCCCCTTAAAAAATTAGTTAATACTCTGACGTCGAACTATGTCATAAATTGTTTGTTTAAATTCTTCAAGGTCTAACGGTGCATTAATACTCATTGCATCTATATAATTCCCTGGATAACCAACAGAAATTACCGGTATTTCCGGATAAACATTCCTTATAATTTCTATCGCCTCGTTACCGGAAAGACCAAAAGGTTCTGAATCGATTATTATTACAGTGTAATGCTTATTCAAAACCATCTGAACAGCAAGGGCAGGGTGATCGGCAATATCGACATTACAACCCTCATCTATTAATATCCCATAGATACTCTTTACCAACAGCGGATTATGAGAACATAAAAGAATTTCTTTCACATGATATAATGAGCAATTCTAATGCCATGGACAGGAATGAAGGAAGCCATTATTTCTAATGGTTTTTTGAAAAATCAGTTATCTGCAGTAGTAGAAAAATGCCTCATATACTTGGGGTATTTTTACCCATTAATTAACCTTAATCTCGCCTGAGATGTTAACCGGTCTCAATAGACTGTCAACCACTGGACAGTGTTCAATCACTTTCTGTGCGAGCTCCCGTATCCTGCCTTCATCATTTGGTGATTCAATGTTAAATGTATATTTTATATCATTGAATCCGGCAGATACGTTCTCATCAACCATGAAAAGCCCCCTGAGATCAAGGTCCCCTTCTACATCAACAGACAGTGATGTCACGGTAAGGCCCTCGTAAACTGCAAATTCATAAAAAGCACTTTCTATACATGCAGCAAATGCAGAGAGTAACAGCTCAATCGGATTCGGAGCAAGATTCTCCCCTCCAGCAGCTTCAGCGTAGTCAGCCTTAACCAGATGTTCTCTTGCTTTTGTTTCTGTATAAAGGTTTCTTACATGATGTGATGATATCTTCGGTCTGTAAATCGCAGCCTCAGGCTTCTTTTTGAAAAACTCTATCCTCTTTGCAACAATAGTTTTAAGATCTTTTTTATCTTTATCTTCCATATCCGCGCCTCCTTGAGAACTAAAAGGTTATGTCATAAGGTTACAAAGCCCGTTTACTCATCGCATGGCGCATGGTATAAAAGTAAGCAGTAGGCAGTAAGGAGTAAGCAGTAAATGTTGACACGTGAGTATATAAACCTTATAAAAGATTACAGTAACAATGCCCGTATTGTAATCAGGATTCTTTGGTTTCTCTAGTTTCTCTGGTTTATCTGGTTCGCACTGATCACTGCACCTTGCTTAAATGTCAATCTTCAATATTCAATATTCAATTGACGATCTCCTCACCCCTTACCCCTAACTTTTTACTCTTTGCCTTTCTATAATGCCTGATACCCTGATACTCTGAATTCCTAAATCCCTTAATTCCTCGATTTTTAATTAAAATTAAACGCTACTTTCGTATATCTTCATATAATCCATATTTCTTCAGTTTCAGGTAGAGTGTCTTCCTGTCGATACCTAGTATCTGGCTTGCCCTGGTTTGATTGCCGTTGGATTCATTGAGCACCCTGAGGATGTAATCTTTTTCAACTTCCTCAAGAGGGGGGCTTGAGCTCTTACCATTTAATAAATAAACCAGGGGTATAGAAAGGTCTTCAGGTCTTATCTCTTCAGATTCACACAGGATTACAGCCCTCTCTATAATATTTTCAAGTTCCCTTACGTTACCGGGCCATTGGTAGTTATTGAGCATTTCCAGTGCCTTATGATTGATATCAGCAATAATTTTTGATAATTTCTGGCTGTATTTTTTCATGAAATATCTCGATAGTTCTTCAATATCTTCTCTTCTTTCACGGATCGGCGGTACAGTTATATTTATAACATTTAGCCTGTAATATAGGTCTTCCCGGAATCTGCCTGTCATAACAAGGTCTTTAAGTTCCTTATTAGTAGCAGCGATTATCCTCACATCAACATTCAGGATTTTATTGCTGCCAACCCTTCTGAACTCTCCTGAATCAAGAAACCGGAGAAGTTTTGCCTGAAGACCTAAGGGCATTTCAACTATTTCGTCAAGAAAAAGCGTTCCCTTATCAGCTACTTCTATAATGCCGTGCTTGGTCTGATAGGCATTGGTAAAAGCTCCCTTCTCATGTCCGAACAGCTCGGACTCTATCAGGTTTTCTGACAATGTTGCACAGTTCAGTGCTATTAGGGGGAATGAATTCCTTTTACTGTAATGCCAGATGGTATTGGCAACAAGCTCCTTCCCTGTTCCGCTTTCACCCTGAATAAATACCGGAGAATCGGTTGGTGCAATCTTTTTAATAAGTGTAAGGATATCTTTCATCTGTCTGCTTTCAGCAATAAAGCCTGCGGGTGACTCCTTCCTGACAAGTTCCTGCTGTAAAAGCCTACTTTTTATATTCAGCTTTTCATACTCATATGCCCTGTTTATGATAATTGTCAGTTCATCTAGCTTATAAGGCTTCGTAAGATAGTCAAATGCCCCGTTCTTCATAGCCTCAACAGCGGTCCCAATTGTTGCCCTCCCTGTCAGGACAATTATTGCAGGAGCTGAGCTATCTTTCTTTATCTTCTTCATAGTCAAAATGCCGTTGATACCCGGCATCACGATATCAAGAAGCATAACGTCATAGGAGTTATTCTTCAGTTGATCCAGTGCGGATTCACCATCAGGTGCTACATCTACATAAAAACCCTTCCTCGTAAGTTCTTTTTTGAGTAATCTCCTGAAAGGCTCTTCATCATCAACTACAAGAACTCTTATCATCTTCTGCAATCCTCTGCTTTCTCCGGAAGCCTTATAAATAGAGTAGTTCCCTTTCCAGCTTCACTCTCAACATCAATACTTCCACTGTGTTCTTCAACAATTTTATGGCAGATGGCAAGCCCCAAGCCTGTACCTTCTCCCGCGGGCTTAGTTGTAAAGAACGGGTCAAATATCTTTTCAATTATATCACCCGAAATTCCAGTACCAGTATCTGTGATCGATACCTTAATCATTTTCCTCTTTTGTATCGCTACGTCTATTTCGGTCTTTATACTTATGCTCCCGCCTTCCGGGGTGTAATACATAGAATTTATAATTATGTTCATAAAGAGCTGTCTCAATTTTCCCGGATCTGCACATATATTTGGCAAATCCCTGTTTAAATTGAGTTCTATTTTGTGATTAAGTTTGGCTGCCCTGTTATTAACAAGGAGTATAACTTCTTTTATAAGCTCATTGATGTCTATCTCCCGGAATGTCCCGCTGGCAGGTCTTGCAAATTCGAGAAGGCTTCCGAGTATCCCCTTAGACCTGAAAATTTCTTTGTGAATTGTTTCAAGATATTCGGGAAAATCTTCAAACTCTTTATTTTTCAGAAGCTTACTGTTTTTAGCTCTGTCAAGCAGTGCCTCTGTATAGCCTGCAATAATCCCTATAGGATTATTTATCTCATGTGCTATTCCAGCAATAAGAGTTCCCAGTGAGGCAAGTTTGTCTGCTCTCATTAGTTGTTGCTCCAGGCGTTTCTGTGCAGTAACATCCTTTAAATAGTGGACTATGGCGTATAACTGGCCTTCATCATCAAACAGTGGATAGGCCCAGAAGTGGAAGAGATTTCCGCCTGCACCTCTGATCTCATGGAATGACGGCTTTTTGGTAGATATTGTATTTAAACAGAGGCATTTAGTAGGCTTTATTCCTATTCTATCAAGAATCTCCATGCAGTGTTTGCCTGTTATTTGAATGTGGGAAATACCTGCCTTTATCATAAGTGCCTTGTTTGCACGGATAATACACTGTCTTCCATCCTCGATCCAAACCATATCAGTAATAGCATCAAAAGTCTTCTCCCATTCCTTTTTCTCCTTAGAAATCTCTTCAATGAGTAGGGAATTCTCCAGGGCAATTGAAATATGTTTTGCAACAGGTAGCAATATCTGAAGGTCTTTTTCTGAATATCTTGATGGTTCCTTACTGTCAAGATTGAAGACACCCAATATCCTGTCCTGAAAGAGAGGAATACTTATTGAAGCCCTTATGCCCTCATCGAGTAATTTCTTATCAAGTGGAAATTTCATCTCAGATGACAGGTCATAATTTATCCATGGCTTGTTATTTCTTATAACCCATCCTGCACTGGTGTTATCAAGCGGTGCTTTTACACCTTTTTTAAAATTCGAATTCAGGTCTGTATCCAGTGCAAATATAATAAGGTTATCGTCCTTTTCATTGTAGAGCAGGATACTGCCCCTTTCAAAGCTGATTAATTTTTTTATCTCAGACATCATTATCCTGAAGAGGGCACCTATGCTTAGGCTTGAATTGACCATACTGCTAATTTCATTGATTAGTTTGATCTGTTTCATCTTATCATTCAGCTGCATTAATAAATTCGAATTTTCTATTGCAATTCCCAGCTGGCTTCCTATCGTAGAGAAAAGCTGGATATCCGTTGATGTAAAACAGGATACTTTACGACTTGCCAGACCAAGAACTCCCAGAACGGTTCCTTTTGAAGATATTGGAACCTCTACAATACTCTCCATCTTTATAGCTTCCTCTTCAGCTACCGGCTCTCCTGAATCGCTTTTAACAAACAAAGGCCTGCCAGAGGAAAAAATCTTGCCATTGAAAACTTCACCTTGTTTCAACTTCCTGACATCTTCTATATAGTCTGCGGTTAGCCCCCTTTGAGACTTTAAACATAGTTCTCCTGTAACAATATCTATGAGATATATCCAGCCTGCATCAGCATCCATATTCGACAGGAGCATATCAATCGTCTCCTGAAATATCATGTCGGTATCCATATGATTTGCAAGAATCTTTGTAAATGCATTTAATATAGCCAGTTCCTTTATTCTCTTGGATTCCCTTTTTTGAGGTTTCTTTTGGAGAGTATTCAACAATACACCAGTGTTATTTTTAAGTAAGCGCCTCATTATATTATAATTTTATCATATAACCATTTAACTTTTTCAATGCTTCGGGGTAGGGGCAGGAGTATGGAGCGGGCGACGGGATTTGAACCCGCGACCTTCAGCTTGGGAAGCTAACACTCTACCACTGAGTTACGCCCGCGCCAGCTTTTTTATAAATCAGAATATTAATAAATGTCAAGGAACAGGAGACCATGTTATATAATCAGATTAACCCCGAAAATGCGTTTGGAGACTATTTTTATACTGAAATGAATTTTTTGTATAAACCCCGTTAAAAAGGAGTTGCGTGTCGGTGGCTTTAGATCACCGACTGCATCGTTTTTTTAATCTCCAATTTCATCGAAGGCTTTTTTTTACGGGGTAAACAGGATAATATTGTATTATGCATACTCTTGGTAAATCAGATATATCAGCAATTAACAGGAAAATTAAGTCGGATAAATATAATTCGATCATACTTAAATCTAAAAAAAATCTTGATATTTACATTGTAGGAGGCTACGTAAGGGATATCTTACTAGGCAGGGAAGGGCCTGACAGAGATTATGCAATCAGAGGTGATTACAGTAATTTTTTAAAAAATATTGCTTCCAGGGTAAACGGCAAGATATTTACGATAGGAAAGAAGAATTTCCACAGGATTGCTTTAAAAAACGGTTTAATGCTGGATTTCATGCCAGTCGATAATAATATAGAACACGACCTTTCCGTTAGGGATTTCACTATTAATTCTCTGGCATGGTCACCAGAACGTGGAATAATAGACCTGCATAATGGGATAGATGACCTCGTAAAAAAAACAATCAGAATGGTAAAAATAGAGAATCTGCAAAATGACCCGGTAAGAATTGTAAGGGCATACAGGTTTGCAGACGAATTGTCTTTCAAGATTGAACCCAGGACTAGAAATTCATTGAAAATGTTAAGAGGTTTAATTAAGGATGTAAAGACTGAAAGAATATCTTTAGAGTTTTTTAGAATCTTAAACTCAAAAGACCCGGTAAGCACGCTTCGTATCATGTTAGAAGATGGTGTTTTAGGTATATTAATATATAGTTATTACAATGAGTTAAGAGATAATATTAAAGTAATTTATAAAATTAATAAAATAATTAATAAATTACCTTTAAAATATTTGAGAAATCTTAACAAGATATTCTCGCATAATCTTACTTATAGAGGTCTCATCAGGTTAGAAGTCTTATTAAGAGGAATACCTGAGAATTTATTGAACATGAGCTCAATTATACACAAACGCTTAAGAAAGCTAGAGAGAACATATCATATAGAAATAAAAAACAATAAAAGAGTTCCAAAAAAGATTCTTTATGAGATATTTAGCAACGCAGAAGAAGCCGCTATTGACTTTCTCATTATAAATGACCTGACCAGTCACATTAATGAGATGGAAAGATACAATGCAATTTTGAAAAAGGGCTTTTTGTCAACAGAAAAAATAATCAGAATATCAGGTTTACCTGAAGGTAAAGCATTAGGAAACGTTAAAGAATTATTAAAACGTGCTCAATTTACAAAGGAGATAACTAATAAACAGGAGGCATATAATTTTTTAAAGAGGCTTTTCCCCTAAAGAAAGTAATCATTTCCACGGGGTAAACTATTCATCTCCCCAATCAAGTCCCCAGGTAATGTATTCATTGAGCCTTTCAGCAGCATCCTGGTCAATATCTTTGAGTCTGTCATAAATTTCTGTTGCAAGGTGTTTCTTGTCAATGCTTACATAGATAATACCTAGCCCCTCAAGGGCGCTAACGTTATAAGGGTCTATCTCAAGTGCCTTTTTAAAAGCTTTGACAGATTGTTTGGCCCTGTCTATATAAATATCAAGCAGACTGTATCCAACCCCTGCATGAAATTCAGGCACATCCGGCAACAGCTTTACTGCTTTAGAGTACTCTTTATGTGCCTTTTCTGGAAAACCCATATCAAGCAGGGTTGCACCGTACCATGCATGAAGGTCTGGATTTTCTGGCCATTCTGCAAGACCTTTTCTTACAAGCTTTGTAGCTTTCCCGTATTGCTGTTTATAATAATATTCCGCCACTTCGTCAATAAGATTATTTATCGATTCTTCTTGAATAATTTGTTCGGGTTTTAAAGGGACATTATTAACCGCAACATCTTCAACAGGCACTTGTTTTTTTTCTGCAACAGGAGTTTCAGATAGAGAGGTTTTATCGGGGTTTTCATATATATGGTTTTCATAGGATATAAGCACCTTTACGTCTTCAAAATCTGTTTCTCTCAGTATAAATGCATCGGGTACAAGGGATTTCACTGTATCTAATACTTTCACTGCAGAGGTAAACCTTTCAAACATGCCAAGCCGCACAATATAATATTTTTCCCCTTCCTCTATCCTGAGATAAATACGATCATTCTCATTCAATTTACTGGAAAGGAAATTGAACTGTTTTCCGGCATATTCAAGGGCATAGAGGGAATATGTACCTGTCTGGATTGTAAAGAAACCTTCTGATGAATTAGAGGTACGGCTTAGCAAAAATATTACTAACAAAGGTAAAATTATTTTAAACGATATATTTATGCTTCTTCCACTGAACATAATTAACTCCTTTAAAAGGATATCGCTGATCAAAAGGTGTTGTAAAACAATTATAGCAAATTAAGGTTTTCAACATCTAAAATAAATGTTCAATTAATATTTTTATCCCTATACCTATCAAAATTATACCGCCTACTGCCTCAATCCTTCTCTCAAAAAAGTGCCCGAATCTATCGCCAATAAAGACGCCGGCAAATGAAAATATAAAAGTTATGAAACCAATTATCATTGCAGGCATTAAAATGGAAATCTTTAAGAATGAAAGGCTCAAACCGACTGCTAAAGCATCTATGCTTGTAGCAATAGAGAGTATTAATAGCGTATAGATATTCAGAGGATTGATATTTTTTCTATTCGACTTTATCTTTGACGATTCAAAAATCATTTTAAAACCAATCATAAAAAGAAGCCCGAAGGCTACCCAGTGGTCAATATGTGAAATAAAATCTCTTAATACATAACCTGCTGACCATCCAATTACCGGCATTATTGCCTGAAATAATCCAAAAAACGTTGCGATCCTCAGGGCATGTATGGTTTTAAGATGTCTGGTATTCAAACCACTTGCAAAAGATACAGCAAAAGAGTCCATTGAAAGGGCTATCGCTATAAATAGAATTGTTATTGTATCCATACTTTATTGTTCATTTAAATGCTGATATTAGAACTCTACCTGTATCAAGCTCTAAGTACAGTCTTATTATACCTGTCCGGCCGTCAGGGAGAGAAGAGAAAGGAATTAAAATTGTATGACACTCAGGTTTCTTCTTTTTCCAGCAATTGTATTATATCTTCAGCTGGCATTGGTTTGCCCCACAGGTATCCCTGCGCGGAGATACAATAAACAGACTATATTAATCCCATAAAGAGCAACAATCTTTTATGGAGCTTACATTTGAGGCTAACATTATTGTTTTTTCAAAAGGTTAGGGGGATGTTAGTAACTCATTTCCTTAAATACTTTGTATTAACCCATAATTGAATAAAATATGCTTTTCAGTATATTTTAGATATCTTTTTATATGTAAAACATTAAAAATTTATTCAAATTAAATCAATAACATTTAAAGTTACATGAAATCTTTTTAAAAATTAAAAGGAATACAGGAACATTTAGCTATTAATTATCTGATTTTAAATAATATTATTTTCTTCATTTAATTATTGCATTTTATTTATTTGTAATAATCAAGAGATGAATAATAATGTTTAATACCATTTTATATAAATAAACAGAATAGGTTGATTTATAAATAAAATAAAAAATTGATAAAAAATCTAATTTAACATAATATATCTTATCAGACATTTAATATGAACATCTGTTGTTAATAAACTGTTAGTATCATTGTTAAGAATATGCCCTTCTGTAGAATATTTATGAAACTTACAATCTTGTCTATGTATTAGGCAGGAATAATTTTTTATAATTTCAATTACTTATAAATTCTAAATAACAAAACCTTTCATAATTTCATTTATTATCTTCACAGGTCTTACGAAGATAATACTTCCTTTGTTATATTCTCTCATATGTACCTTTATCTTTATATAATTACTGGATGTTCCGACTATAGTATTCTCATCAATCCTTTCTTCTGTAATAATATCAATTGTTCTATTAATCTGAGTTTCCATGTACCCTCTCTTTTTAACTCTATTCAATGCTTTCATCTGTTCCATTCTTTTTTTCACTGTACCATGTTGTTGTTTATTCATATTAATAAATAAAGAGGCTTCTGTGTTAGGCCTTGAAGAGAAAGGAAATACATGGATATATGATATGGGAAGCTCACTTATTAATCTGAACGTATCATTAAAATCTGATTCCTCTTCTTCAGGAAATCCAACTATGACATCAGTTCCTATTGAAATATTTTTAACCTGTGTTGAAATTTTATTAATCTTATTTAAAAAATGCTCTGCGCTGTAATTGCGTCTCATCAGTTTAAGGATCCTGTTACTGCCGCTTTGTAAAGGCAAATGAAGATGTTTACAAACTCTATCATCCTGTATTAATTCTGTTAATTCGTCGTCTACTTCTTTTATTTCCAAAGAACTTAACCTGATTCTGTATATGTTTGTTTCTTTTAGAATACGTTTTAATAAATAATTAAGATTTGTCTTCTTTTCAAGGTCTTTGCCATAACTGCCCAGGTGAATTCCTGTCAGTACAATCTCATTGTACCCTTTTGATTCAATTACTTTTGCTCTTTTTATGACTTCATTTGCAGGAACACTCCTGGATTTTCCCCTTGCAAGCGGAACAGTGCAATACGAACATTTTAAATTGCATCCATCCTGAACTTTCAGATAAGGTCTGCAGCGGCTGTAATTTCCAAAATAAAGCTCTGCTGATTTATCAATAATTTTATTTACAATACTGTATTTCCCTCTGTTATCAACTACTTCTGTCACACCTGAAATTGCATTAATCTCTTCCGGTTTTAAATGAGCATAGCATCCTGTTACAATTACCTTTGCACCTGCTCTTGCAGCCCGCCTGATCAACTGTCTGGAATTGTAATCACTCTTTGAAGTAACAGTACATGTATTGACGATACAGAAATCAGGATCATCATCCAATCCTACTATTTTTACACCATTCTCCTTAAGGGTGCCCTCTATAATAGAACTTTCAGACTGGTTGGTCCTGCATCCTAATGTAAATAAAGATACTTTCATAACTTTAAGCTTTGACAGGTTCCAGTTCAATATTTACCCCGTGAAGGGAGTGCTGTCTTGCCTTATTAATCTTTACATTTATCAGAGAACCTTCCTTCTCATGGGAATTAATTATAGTAACTATCTTGTTTGTCCTTGTCCTTCCAGTAAGCATATTCTTGTCAGTCACTGAAAGCCCCTCCACAAGTATTTCCTGAACCGTTCCTTCAAGTTTCTTATTCTTTTTACAAGTAATTTCTTCCTGTATTCTCAATATATTACTGAGACGCTCTGTTTTTATTTCCTCAGGCACGTTATTTTCCATCTCATATGCCTTTGTGCCTTTTCTGGGAGAGTATTTAAAGGCATATATACCGTCAAATTCGATTTCCTCAAGTGCTTTGACCGTGCATTGATAATCATCATCATCTTCTCCAGGGAATCCAGCTATTATGTCCGTGGTTATTGCTATGCCGGGCACTGTCTTTTTCAGCATCTTTACTTTCTCTATAAAATCCCTGTAAGTATATCTTCTGTTCATTAACTTTAAGATCCTGTCAGAACCTGATTGAATCGGGAGATGTAAATGCTCGCATAATCCTGTCAAATTATTCATGGCCTTTATCAGGTCAACAGAAAGGTCACGTGGATGTGATGTCACAAAACGAATTCTTTCAATATTGATTCTGTCAATTCTTCTTAATAATTCAGTAAAATCACAATCACTTCTGTAAGAGTTAACATTCTGTCCAAGCAGCGTAACTTCTTTATATCCATTTTTATGAAGTTCCTTTATCTCTGCTAATATGCTGCTGCTTGGACGGGAAACCTCCCTGCCACGTGTGTATGGGACAACACAGTAACTGCAGAAATTATTACATCCGTACATGATAGAAACCCATGCACTAACCCGCCCTTCCCTTTTAATCGGAAGATTTTTTAGATAATATTCCGGATTATCGTTTAATGCGGTTGAATGTTTTACAAGTCCCTGCCCAGCAACATCCGGTACAGGGATCCATTTCTTCAGGTTGTCAATATTTTGAGGACCGAATATAAAATCTACATATTGAAATCTTTTGAACATTTCTTCACCTTTGTGCTGGGCAATACATCCTGCCACAGCAATCTTCAGATGCGGATTTTTCCGTTTTATTGCCTTAAGCCTTCCAAGATTGCTGTATAACTTCTGTTCAGCCTTCTGCCTGACACTGCAGGTGTTAAGAACTATTACATCGGCTTCTCTAACTTCAGAGGTCTGTTCGTAGCCCGCTTCCAGAAAAATCCCGGCGATTTTCTCGGAATCGTTCACGTTCATCTGACATCCAAAAGTTTTAATAAAAAACTTTTGGATGTCACCCCCGCGCTTAGTTTTGTTAATGCAAAACTGCGGGGGTATTTTATTTTGATTTTTGATCTTGTTCATAAACTTTTATCAGCTCATGCTTCTGCCAACGCCTTAATTTTTTAATCTTCCTTTCAGCATGCAGTGCATTCTTATAGTATCTATACTCTTTTGCATAAACCAACTTAACCGGCAACTTTCCTTTTAAATACTTGGCCCCATTCCCTTTGTTATGTTGTTTGATCCGATTTTCCAGATTATTTGTATAACCGGTGTAATATGTCCCGTTCTTACATTTAACAATATACACATAGAAAACATCCCTCCTTTTAACCTTATTCCTTGGTGTCACAGCCAATCCCATAGGTCTTGAGATAATATTTCATGGCATAAATATTTTACACTATTTGAATATTGATTTAAAAAGGGAGGAGCTTATCAGAACACTATTAAACAGACATTATCTGAATATTTTAAATTTTACCCGACATTATTCATAAGATACGATATGCCTGGATTGTTTGTTCCACCTGCAAGTCTTCAAACAATGAGGGATATCAAGATTATCGATTACACCTACTAAGATACAATTTGGAGCTTTTTAAAAAGTTGCTGATTACTGACAGTTATATAGGCAACTTGCACCTGCTTCTTTTAATAGCTTAACGATATCTTCATGCCCGTTCTCTTGCGCAATAAATAATGAGGTGCCACCCCAGCTTTCGGCATTTATGTCTGCACCTGCGGAAATCAATTTTTTAACTATTTGGGTATGTCCCGTACCTGATGCACAAATTAACGCCGTTGATCGAGTATAGCTAGCCTTATTAACATCTGCACCATGATCCAGTAAGACTTTGACAATATTCTCGTGTCCATTGCCAGCAGCATACATCAAGGCAGTGCCTCTAGGACCCTCGACATCATCAGAGGCCATTGCATTAACATATGCCCCATTTCGTATAAGAATTTCTACTACATCTAGATGACCATTTTTAGCAGCATAGATTAGCGGAGTCGCATAATAGCAAGGCACTTCACAATCTCCAACATAATTGACATCCACTCCTTTAGCTATTAAAGTTTTTACTAATTCAATATGACCATTTTGGGAAGCCTGAGCTAGTGGTGTAGTAGAATCACCTGGTGGTGAAATATTTGGATCCCCTCCATGTTCAAGCAAAAGATGGAAGATTTCGTTATAACCACTGCCCGCGGCAATTATAAGGGGTGAAGAATTTTTTGCAAAAGGCCCTAATCCAGATAATATAAGATTGGGATTAATCCCCGTTTTAAGAATGCCACTTACTTCCTCTATCTGGTTATTCATGACAGCTTCTATCAACTCTTCTCTGGGATCTCTATGAACTCCCCTTTCTTTAAGAGTTTTCTGAAGCTTAGAATTGTTATTGATCGTTGCCACTGTAAATGCTGTTATGCCTTTATAATTTTGGACATTAACATCAGCTCCTTCATTAATTAAGAATTCTGCTACTTCATAATTGCCTTCATTAATCGCCAAAATCAAGGCAGTATTCCCTTGAGAATCCTTCATGTCCAGATTAGCCCCGCTACCAACTAGAAGCTTTACCATATCAAATTTATTGTTGTTCGAGGCAGCCATCAGAGGCGTCCATGTAAAGAGCCCAGACATCTGAACATTCACATCTGCTCCATTTGCAATTAGAATTCTACCCACATCAGCTTTCCCAGCGCCAGCGGCAGATAATAAAGCAGTTCTTCCCGTTTTAGTCTTCTGATTAACTTCTGCCCCGCTATCAATTAACAACTGTACAATTTCGATATAACCTTTTTGAGAGGCCCAAGTAAGCGCAGTTCCAAATCCTTCTGCATTCACATCAGCACCGTTCTCAATAAGAAGTTTACATATGTTAAAATGTCCATTCCGAGATGCTTCAATTAATGCTGTGTCACCATCTTTAGCTTCTGTGTTTACGTCCACACCAGAGTCAAGAAGCTGTTTAATATATTCAATATTTCCATTTTTAGCAGCGATTAATAACATATCAGGATTTTCTTTTGCCTTTTGATTTGCGGACTTGCTCTCTGCAAATACTACATTTTCAATAGCAAGGTTGAGTAGGGAAAATAATAATATTGATATTGCTCTAAGTCTCATTCCGCCTATCGATTATTTAAATGTAACTATTTTTACAGTCATTAAATGCCAGCAGTTTCTTTCTGGAAGAAAGAATTGCTATCTTATATTGTTTCAATAAATTAGTTAGATTTATAATTCCACTCAATTTTGTATAGAATATTTTCTTTGAAATAAAATTTAATATTAGAACATTCTGATTCAATATAATTATATTGAATATTTTCTTTTTTCTTAAATAGATCACCAAATATGCTATATAAATATTTTAAAGATGCAGAATCAATATAAGTCTATACATATTCTTCTTGCTTTATTGGACTTCCTAATATTCTTAAAATATTGTCTTTAGACGATCCAATCTTTAAATCCCATTTTAATTTATACTTATCACTTGTTGTTGATATATAAGAAACAAATCCTTTATAAAGTCCCTTATAAATTATTAAATATAATCCGTCATAATATAAATAATAAATATTGTCTGTTATCTCAGGATTATGAATATTTTTAATTTTTTTCACTTTAATATTTGTAGGAGCACCTAATTGTCTAATTATATATTCAACGGTTACATTATACGATTTTTCTAAGTTGTAGGGTCGATAGATTATTTCGTCAATCCTTGATTGGAACTTTTCGCTTGTTTTTACTTCTTCTTCCTTTATCTCATTCTGATTTGTTTTTAAACCTAAAATCATTAAAGCAATTATTAATAATCCAAAAATATTAATTAATAATTTAATACCCTTTATTCTCTTATACCCATTTTTTGAGTTATGACTCATTAATTTTAAAGCTATTTCGTATTAATTCAAAAATGGTGTTTTTAATAAAATACAAAATATTTTTTGTCTATCATCTATTTATTGCTGGTTAAAATCTACAGTATTTGATATAGCTTTTCAAGTGAAGATTTCAGGAAGTATTCTACTACGAAATAAAAAACATAAAAATTGAAAAGTATAGGAAGGACCAAACATATACCTTATTTCTTTACTGCGAGAATTGGATGGTGCGGACTCCGATATGTACTATTGCTTTTCAGCCCTTTCCAATAGTAATATTTACTCGCTTTATGTCAGCGATTAGGAGTCGTTGAAGTCAGTAAACTTATAGATATTAAAGGATAATTTAAGAACCGTAACCGTCCCTTTTATCTTCTTTATGGGTAAGTTTTAACTGATGGCCTTGTATATGCCTTTATCTAACGTATAAACCTTTTGGCTTTATTTGTGTCTTATATATTAAGATATATTTAGGATATAAACTTAATAAAAAATTAATTTTTTTGATCCAGGGTATGAAAAAAACCAAAGGATTATTATTAATATGGATAATGTTCTTTCTTATGACAACTGTTTATGCAGGGGATGAACAGGTTTTTACATGGAAAGACTGCGTGAGAGAAGCTGTTAATAGAAATCCTGACCTTATATCTGCAAAAGAAAGGATTAATCAGACAGAGGCAGATAAGAGAATAGTACAAAGTACAATGCTTCCCCAGATAAGTGCCGGGTTGACAGGGAAAAAATCAGAAACAGCATCTACTCAAACGCAGATAGACTCATATTCTTATGCCGTAACCGGCGAACAGCTTTTTTTTGACGGGTTTAAGACCTCTAAGGATATTGAAGAGACAAAGGAAAATATAAAAGCATCCCAGTACGATTACGCAGTAGTTTCTTCTAATGTTCGATTGGATTTGAGGACCGTATTTGTTGAGTTCCTAAAGGCACAGGATCTGATTTCCCTCACAGAGAAGATTGCGGAACGCAGAAGGCAGAACCTTGAACTTGTAAGGTTAAGGTATAAAGCCGGGAGAGAGCATAAAGGGTCGTTATTAACAGCTGAGGCAGACCTTGCCCGTGCTGAATTTGAAATTGACCAGGCTAAAAGGACTATTTCCCTGGCACAGCGCCAGCTTTCTAAAGGTATCGGTTTTGACAAAGTAATACCCTTGAAGGTTGAGGGAGAATTTTCAATTAAAGAAGACTTCATCAATAAGCCAGATATTGAATACCTCGCTGACACCACCCCGTTTCTAGGGGAATTAATGGCAAGAAAAGAAGCTGCGCGTTATAATCTCGAGTCTGCCCGGGCTGATTTCTTCCCGAAAGTGTATCTAAGCGGTTCAATTGGCAAAGCCTCATCCGATTGGCCCCCTGAACATAACGAGTGGTCTGCTGGCATATCCGTATCATTACCGCTGTTTGAAGGAGGAAGGCGCCTTGCAGAAGTGTCTAAAGCGAAATCCAAGTTATATCAGGCTGAGGCTGATCAGAGAAGCGGAAGAGACAGCGTATTAGTTACATTGGAAAAAACATGGAAAGATCTTCAGGATTCTATTAACAGTGTTTCTGTACAAAAAAAATTCCTGGATGCAGCTCATGAACGTGCACGGATAGCAAGTGCTCAATATGAAACCGGGCTTATATCATTTGATGACTGGATAATCATAGAAAACAATCTTGTAACTGCCCAAAAGTCATACCTGAATTCACAGGCAGACATGTTGCGTGCCGAGGCATATTGGATACAGGCAATGGGAGGAACGTTAGAATATGATGAGAAATAGATACATATTAATTTTTTTGATAATTCTGTTTGTAGTAACCGGGCTATTATTCGCACGTTCAATGAAAATCCGGGAAAAGAACATTATTGGTAAAAACGTGATAATAAAACCTGTTATTGGAAATATTGTATTAACGGTTACTACAACAGGTGTTATTGAACCTCAAAACCGCCTGGAGATTAAACCCTCAATAAGCGGCAGAATTGAAGAGATTCTGGTTAAAGAAGGGACTCGTGTCAGTGTTGGAGATATACTGGCATGGATGAGCTCAACCGAAAGGGCTGCTTTAATAGATGCCGCACGCTCACAGGATAAAGAAACATTAAAATACTGGGAAGAAGTATATAAAAAAACACCCATTATATCTCCCATTTATGGCGAGGTGATAGTCAGGTCTGTTGAGCCCGGACAAACTGTTACAATTGCCGATGCCATACTGGTTTTATCAGACCGACTGGTCGTAAGTGCGCAGTTTGACGAAACAGATATAGGTAGAGTAAAGGTTGGGCAAAAAGCATCCGTAACTCTGGATGCATATCCCGACATTAAGCTAGATGGCGTCGTGGATCATATAGCGTATGAATCAGAAATTATTAGTAACGTTACGATATATGATGTAGATATTCTCCTTAAAAAAATACCGCAAATATTACGATCAGGCATGAGCGTTACCGTTGAAGTCATAGAAAAAAAAGTCAACAACGTAATAACAATACCTTCCAGCGCAATTCATTACGATGGGAAGCGACAATTTGTGTTTGTCCAGAAAGGACAGGGCAAAATTGTAGAACATGATGTTGTCGTTGGATTAAATAATGAAAAAAGCGCTGAGATTGTTTCAGGGCTGACCACCGAAGACTCAATTGTTGTGGAAGACAGCATATATAAGCCTGAAATGAGGAATTCAGGTACCAATCCGTTCATGCCCTTTGACAGAAGGAAGAAATGATAGAGTTAAAAAATGTTTGTAAAACTTATGGCAAAGGAGACGTTTCCGTTGCAGCTCTAGAAAATGTTTCCCTTAACATTTCGCAAGGCGAATTTGTAGCAGTAATCGGGCCATCGGGTTCGGGTAAATCCACGCTTCTTCATATAATGGGTTTTTTAGACCGCCCTGATAAAGGTTTGTACAAGATATTCGGCTCTGACATATCGCAATTATCCGATAATCAACTCGCCCGTCTCAGGAATCAGCTGGTCGGTTTTGTTTTTCAGCAGTTTCATCTGCTTCGAAGGACAGGGGCACGGAAAAACGTGGAATTACCGCTTATTTATTCAGGAAAAAGAAGCATATTGAAAAATTCGACACAGAAATTAGAATCATTAGGACTTACACAGCGTGCGAAACATCTGCCGAGTGAACTGTCAGGGGGTGAACAGCAAAGGGTGGCAATAGCACGAGCCCTTGTAAATGATCCCTTGATTATTTTTGCCGATGAACCCACCGGAAACCTTGATACAAAAAGCGAAGAGGAAATAATAAATATTCTGGATGAATTAAACAGACAGGGTAAAACCATTATTATGATAACTCATGAAAAAGATCTGGCTCAACGTGCAGGAAGAATTATAACGATGCGGGATGGTAAAATAATTTCTGATGAAATCAAAGATAAAGAAAAGGCTTTCTCTAAAACCAATGTATCATTAAAAGAAATAACCAGCGGGGTTAATTCACGTTTTGTCAAAATTGATTTCACGGAACTTATCCGTCAGTCATTCCGGGCAATCTTCTCAAATAAAGTCAGATCTTTTCTTTCGATGCTTGGAATTCTCTTCGGCGTTGCAGCTGTTATAGCCATGCTAGCTCTAGGTCAAGGGGCAAAAATAGCCATGGAGGAAAGGATCAAGGGACTCGGTTCCAATCTTCTATCGATACAGGGGGGTTCAGGAAAAGTCAGGGGCGTGTCTCAAGCCTCGGGTTCTGTAACACGGTTCATATATGGTGACGTAGATGCTATCAGGAATCTGAAGCCTTTAGTAAAAAGAGCAACCGGTTATGTAAACGGGAGCGGTCAAACTATCTATAAGAACGAAAATTGGAATACAAGGATTGAAGGTGTTGAATATGACTACGGAGAAATGCGCGCTAATATACCTAAAATTGGCAGATGGTTTACTAAAGAAGAGATTACGCACCGTGATAAAACTGCTATATTAGGGACAACAGTGGTTGGCAAGCTATTTGGCGATAAAAACCCAATTGGTGAAATTATAAAAATAAACCGTATTAATTTTAAGGTAATAGGGATTGCCCCTGAAAAGGGGGCCGGGGGATTCAGGGATCGTGATGATGTTATTTATATTCCCGTAACAACAGCCATGTACAGGGTATTGGGTAAAGATTATCTGGATGGTATTTATGCCGAAATAAATGATATCGAATTCATGGAAGATGCTCAGAAACAGATCGAACAACTTATTATCAAGAGGCATCGAATATACAAGAATCCTGAAGATTATTTTCATATGCATAACATGAGCGAAATTCAGGATATGCTCACCAGTACGACAAAGACAATGAGTATTCTTCTGGGATGTATAGCTGGAATATCTCTTTTGGTAGGTGGTATCGGGATAATGAACATCATGCTTGTCTCGGTCACCGAACGTACGCGTGAAATCGGTCTGCGCAAAGCGGTCGGTGCGCGCGGGAAAGATATCATGACCCAGTTTCTAATCGAATCAGTAGTTATGACACTGAGTGGCGGATTTATTGGAACTCTGGCAGGCATAGCAACATCCTCGATCCTGACCTTCTTTGCAGGATGGGCTACTAAAGTCACAATCTCAAATATCGTTCTTGCCGCAGGTTTTTCCATTACAATCGGCATTTTCTTCGGCCTCTGGCCTGCCAAAAAAGCCGAACAGTTAAATCCTATAGAAGCCCTGAGATATGAGTAAACCCCGTTAGAAAAACTTCTCCCTTATAAAGTGTAGGTCTGCCTGCTCGCCTCGCCATAGGCGAGCAGGATATCACGATGAATTAAATTCCGTTAGAAATTTATATATAGACGGGATAAACCTCGTTACTGGAACGGGTTTTCATATGTAGACCTGTCGATGATTTTCTGCGGGTCGAAAATAACAATGTCATCATACATGCCTTCCTTTATCTGCCCCCTCCCCTTCAGGCCGAAAGTCAGTGGTAATGGCGGTCACTAGTGTCCGTTCGTTTTATTTTCCTTTTGGTAAACAAAGAAATTGTATCAAAAACTGATTACTAAAAATAGTATCTCAATTCAACAAGCAAATGGTCATCATCCCTGAGATCATATAACACGTCCTCATTATTCATATTGGAAAAAGCCCTTGCCTCAATATAGAGCTTCCATCTATCTCCAAACCGGCGGCTTGCCTCGATGCTTAATAACCGAGAGGAGTTTTTAAGGTCATAGGATATACCAGTAAGCACCTCGGTACTTGAGAAATCGTTCAGTGCCAACCGAAGCCCGAACATAATATCGTTTTGCAACGCTATCGTTGAAGCACTGCCACGATCATCATACGCATACTCCCCAACAACCCCTAAATCCATATTTGTACCAATGAGTGAAAAAAATGTGTACTCAAAGCCTCCTGTGTAGGCAAAGAACTCATTACCCTGTCCTGAACGATAAAGACTCTCGAGTTTTAGAAGCCATGGACCTATGACCGACTGAACATCATTGCCAACCTGCCATATTTTCTCATAAAACGGTATCAATACAGGGGCATTCTCTTTATCCAGACCGGGTATCAGCGTAGGCTCACGCCCCGTGCCCCTGAAATAATAGAGGCCAAAATCCATGTTACCAAAGGTGTTGCTGTAGCGAAGCGCGAGATCCACGTGACGCTTCTCTTTCGAACTTTCGTATTGCGTATTGTCCGTGTCAACAACGATAGAGCCCCGGAGCCTTCCTTTTTTGCCTGGGAATGTCCTTTCCCTGAAATAAGGGAGGATAAAAATCTCAAATGTCCCCCACTCTGAAGGAACAATAAGCTGAACCATCGGCTGACCGAGTTTGTCCTCGCCATCAATGCTCTCCACTGCATCGTCCTGGTTAATTATATCAACGAGGTGAAGGAATTCAGTTGCCCCCCAGAATACCTTTCCGATACCGGCCCTTAGTGACCATTGCTTATGAACCCAGTGGAAATTCAGCTCCCGTATATCAAAGTGTGTCCTCTCTTTGTCGGCGCTGTCGATCCTTGCAAACGGAATAAGCGTTACACTTGATCCGTTTACCCACTCGTGATAATACTCAGGCTGTATGACGAGAGACATATTATTCCTTTTCTGTCCCTCATACAGCGGGGTATTCGGGAAGACTCGTACCTCGCCAGCAATATACCCGGAGAGTTCTCCTGCATCAGTTTCCGGTATTATTAATACCAGAATAAGCAGAATTAAAGGTAAAAGGATTCTCACCGCGCTCTCTTCAGGCTGTTTTTCGTAAAATCGCTTTCCTTCAGACCAGTGCCAAACCGGTAATCTGCAAACTCTAGTGTGGTATTCTTCCCGGTCTGATGATTTATCATTCTCATTATATCAGGGCGCCAGAATTTATCCTTGTACTTCTTAAAACCCTCTGATGTAAGTGTCTTTAAGAGTACGTTCTTACGGTCATAGAAGTCTATCTTTAACTCTCTGTACTCAGCCTTGTCAATCCAGATGATCTGTCTTGTATAACCTGAGTTTTTCTTATCAACCGGATAGCGTTCAATAACAAAACATTCTTTCCCTTTATATACCTCGTCTCGAATCCATTTGTACGTATACTTTTCCACTTCCTGGCTTGCAATATCTTCATAGGCAAATTCACTCCCCATGAATGATCCCGACTTATTACGTGAACTTATACGTTTTACCCGCTTCAGAGCCGGAAGATAAAGCCACTGGTCATCATCACCAATCTTGTGAGAGAAAGTCAGAAATGCTGTTCCCTTAACATCCCTTGGATTGTCAAATATAGCCAGGCTCTTGTCTCCGTCATCCTTGACCTCAAGAACTTTATAACGGAGTTCCCGTATACGCTCCTGCCCATGCTTATTTCTGAGTGTCATCGTCATATCGGTCGAGTAGCTCTGAAATCCTGTATCACGTTCATCGGCTTGTCTTACGATCTCAAAGCCCTTCTCTTCTGGAGTGATTGCGCTCGCGACTTTCAGCGGTAGCAAAAGAAGCAGCAGCAAAAGAGATGCTTTTAATATTGATTCCATCTGGATATTTTTCACGACTGACCTCCTTATAATGGGTCATTGATTTGTATAGGCAATAGGATTTTCGTTAAAACGCTCCTTGCAGCGTTTCGAACAAAAGGCGTAACGATTGTTCTGATATTCGCTAAAAAATTCAGCTGTCCATTCGTCAACGCGCATTCCGCACACGGGATCGCGTACCCAGCCATGGTCCTCGGCCCTGCGTTTTTGCAATACCCCGTCTTCTAACCATAAGATGCGGTCTGCGATCTCCTCTACACGCGGGTCGTGCGTCACCAACACGACGGAACATCCATCATCGCGTGCAATATCGTGCAGAATCATCATTACATCCTGTCCGGTTTGAGAATCAAGGTTGCCCGTCGGCTCATCGGCCAGAATTATCTTTGGTTCATTTATAAGAGCTCGTGCGATTGCAACACGTTGCTTTTCGCCGCCAGACAGCTTTTTGGGTAAAGCGTTGCGTCGATGCTCCAGGCCAAGCCGTTCTATCAAATAGTTCGCGCGATGCCGTGCAAGGGATATTCCGCCCTGCCTTAACTGCGCTGGAAACAAAATATTTTCCTCCACGTTTAATGCATCAAGAAGGTTAAAAGCCTGGAAGATGAACCCGATTTTCAGTGCACGAATTTCAGGCAGTCGGGATTCATCAAGGAGAGTTATATCGGAGTTGTCAATCGTAATACTTCCCCTTGTCGGGCGCAAAAGGCCCCCAAGCATTGACAATAGTGTGGTTTTACCGGAACCAGAAGGCCCCATGATCAAAACAATCTCGCCTTGCTCAATATCAAGCGACACGTTGTTAACGGCTTTCACTTCGGTATGTCCGCTTCCATAATATTTGGAAAGGTTTTCAGTTTTTAATATTGATGTTTTCATACTATTCTCCTTATCTATGAAATGCTGTGGCCGGATCCAAGCGCGATACCATATAAGCTGGAATCAGCGCACCGAGTATCGCGACCAGCAATGACACCAGGCCTATGCGCATAATTTCACCATAAGAAACAATCAGTGTAAGTTGCGGAACAAGTGATGGAATATGGGGGATAACAACCAGCGCAAACGATACAGCAAATAAAAAACCGACAAAAGTCAGAATAATGGACTGGAAGACTACGCTTAATAAAATAGATAAATCGCGTGCTCCCAGTGCCTTGACGATCGCCAGCTCTCTGCGCTTTCTCATGACGAGTGAATATGTCGTAAAACCAACAATTAACGCTGCGAGTACAGAACAGATAACAGTCATCATAAATATGATTTTTGCTCCCATCTGCATAGCCATCTGAAAATCATTTTTTATGAACTCTTCATGGGGCAATGCATTTACCTTGGGTACTTCATTGCGGATCCGCTCTGCAAGGGCTTCTGGATTAACTCCATCTTCTGCATCGACGAGCAGGTAGCTGTATGTACCCGTAGATGAGAGAATATCTTCGAGGTCTGAGAATGGCACAAATATAACCGAGTTGGAGGAAGAAAAAGTGCCGGATGAAAGACCTGTAACGGTGAAATTCCTGTCAGTAATAGCGATGCTGTCGCCAATGCCTACACCTGTAATGTCTGATAAAACGTCTGGTATGACCGCCTCGCCCTGTTTTTCAATCTGGCGTCCGGCTGCCATTTTCCATGGCCCCGCGCGTTTTTTGCTTTCGGGCAACAGCCCTACAACGAACGCGAATGATTCCCAGTCTCCCATCCTCACGACAGTGGACTGATACAGTATCGGTGTGACGCGTTTTACTTCATCCATGGCCTGTATCCTATCTGCCTTCCAGTCCCAGACAAAGGACATTGCCATATGCATATTTCCCACTCCCCGTTGCATTACCCACACGTCAGGCTTCATATTGGCCGGGTATGCAACAATCTGGCTGGATTCACCTCTGAAAACAGCGCCAAAAAAGATAACGAGTAGAAAGGCGCTTGCAATACCCAGAGCACCCCCCACCAAGATGCCACGCTGACTGACCAGTGATTTCCATGCCCATTTCAGCATTGTTCAACTCTCCTCAAATACGAGCATGGGATCTGAACGACGGATCATGCTAAGCGGAACCAGCGCGCCTAACAGTGCAAACCCAATACTTGCAGTGATTGTCTTTAAAAGAATGGACGGCTCGAAAGTTCGGACAAGATAAAGCGGCGCTGTTTCATTGATGAAAACGGCAGTGCCCTGAGCGAGCAACACCGCGACAGGGAGTGCAATGACAAGCAGCAGGAATGCCTGAAACAGCATGGCGGATACAAGTTTGCCAAAGGGAAAGCCGAGGGCCTTCAGGACTGCAAAACTACGCAACCTGCTGCGCACATCCGCATACATGATCAGGGCAACCACCAGCAGCCCGATCACATATGCTACCATTACCAGCAGGCCCATAATAGGTCCAAAAAAAGTGCGTCCCATATTTACATCCCTTACTGCCACTTCTTCCGGTGTAAAAACATCTACAGATGGCACACGTGCCTCAATTTGGCTTGCGACCTCCTTACGGTCGGCGGAGGGATCCAGTTCTATCAGCATGTAGCTCAACAGCGGGAACGTGCTTATATCTGGTGCAATTTCCGATTCCAGATATAAGTCAATCATGCCTTCATAGCTTATAAACGCAAGAGGCATCATGAACACAGTTTCCCTTGTAAAACCCGAAACATTGAATTCAAAGTCCGAGATAATGAATTTATCGCCAAGGTGTATATCGTATTTTTTGGCAAGAGAGTAATCAATGACAATGTCTCTACCGTCTTTTACATTATTTCCATGTTTAATTGAAGATGCCCCGCCCCTAGTGTCATAGACAAACACATAAACGGGGGTGCGAATGTTATTTTCTTCGTAAATAACAGGTATGGCGGTAATTGGATGAGCATTTATTACGCCGTTAACAGATTCTACCTCTCCACGTGAAAGCTGCGGAATGGATGACCGTACTGCGATGAAATTTCTTACGCCTGCCTGTGCGGCAACGAGGTCACTGTTACGGTTTAACACCAGTTGTTCGAGCTGGTAGTACTGGCCCTGCTCAAAGCCCTCAAGTATGAGGATCACGGCTATAACCGAACCAAGCGCAATTGCGGTAAGCAAACTGCGTAAAGGGTCTAGCTGTAACTGTCGATATGCCAATCTGAACATTTATCGTTTCTCCATTTTGATAGGCATTATGAATCTTTTATTCATTTTCTGCTAAAATGCCTTTTTTATTTGTGTCATTAAGGGCTTTGAGTATGGAACAGTCGCTTATCGGACCGTGGCCGTCGCACTCAGCATAAAGGTTTTCCAAAGCGGAGAGGATGTGGGAGAAGTCCTTAATCTTTTGCTTGATATCTTTGATCTTGACTTTTATCTGGTGTTTGACATCCGCCTTGGAAGCCGTGGGATTACTTCGAAGAGCAAGGAGTTCCTTGATCTCGGAAAGGGAAAACCCTAACTCCTTACTTTTTCTGATAAATCTGAGTCTGTCTACAACATCTTCGGGATATACACGGTAGTTTGAAGTGGTTCGGATCGGTTCATCAATTAATCCACGTCTTTCGTAAAACCTCACTGTATCAACATTTACCCTTGCTCTTTTTGCCAGTCTGCCAATGGTCATTTTTTTCATAATCTAATTCCTCCAGTACATTCTTAGTTTTCTTAATTTCATTATAAACATTAGACTATGGTCTAATGTCAAGGGTTTTTGTTAGCTATTAGTTTGTACTTAGATCAGCGGATAAATCCTCTCAAAATCTCTTCGGATAAACCCTCCCAAAATTGTCAGCTAAACAATACGTACGCCGAAAGATAAAATCTTCACCGATTTAATTGACTTATGGGAAGATTAATTGTCTAATATCGATTTACCCCGTTAGAAGCCCCGCTGTTTACCCTGCCGTATTAGACCAGAGGTCTTCCGAGGCTTTCAGAGGGGATAGAAATAATTATTTGTAGCTCACACGGGTTTTTCCCGTTTAAAGATAAATCTCTAACGGGATTTACCTTAATACCCGGCCTGCATGCTTTCCGGTAACCTTACCTTCCGTTATTGCAGGAATGCCGTTAACAAAAACATAATATATACCTTCAGGCTTCTTGAACGGGTTTTCATATGTAGACCTGTCGATGATTTTCTGCGGGTCGAAAATAACAATGTCAGCATACATGCCTTCCTTTATCTGCCCCCTCCCCTTCAGGCCGAAAGTAAGTGCAGGCAGCATGGTAATTTTATGTATTGCTTCAGAAAGAGGCATTACCTTTTCATCCCTTACATACCTTCCTAAAAACGCCGGGAATGTGCCGAATCCTCTAGGATGAGGCCTTCCCTTTTTTGTGACACCGTCAAAGCACCTTGCAGAGCTGTCAGATCCTATCATGCAGAAAGGCAGTGAAATGAATCGCTTCATGTTCTCCTCGCTCATTGTTGTAAATATAGCTCCTACCCTTAATCTTTCCTGAACAAGTAAATCAAAGATGAAATCTATCTCATCCATTTTCATATCTTTACAGATATCTGCTACTGTCCTGCCCTCCATCCACCTGTTCTTCTCTGAAACCACGGAAGACACAGTTACATTTTCCCAGTAATTCCCGGAGATTATCTCTTTTTTAATCTCTCTTTTTATCTTCTGTCTTTCTTTATTATTCTGGAGACGCTTGATCTCTTCTTCATTACTGCCCGTAAAAACCCAGGAGGGCATTATAACATCGAGGTCTGTACTCGAAGATGTATATGGATAACGATCACATGTAATATTGATCCCTCCTTCTAAATAATCGTATATCAAAGAGATCACTTTGTCAGCCTTATGCCAGTTCTGTTCTCCTGCTGTTTTTATATGTGAGATATGGACTTTAACACCGGCCTCTCTCCCTATTTTTATAACCTCCTGAACAGCTTCGATAAGCATTGCCCCTTCACTTCGCATATGGCTTGTATATATGAGCCCTCTGCCGGCGAGCACCTTTGAAAGTTCAATTAGCTCCTCGGTCCTTGAATATATCCCGGGAGGATATATAAGACCTGTAGAAAATCCTATTGCTCCCTGCTCAATTGACTCTTTAAGCAGTTCAGACATACCGGTAAGTTCTTTTGCAGAAGGTATCCTGTCATCATATCCGACAACAGAGCCTCTTATATTCCCGTGACCTACGAGTGTTGCAGTATTAAGTGCAATACCTTTATTTTTGATAATGTCGAAATATTCTTTCAGTGTATTCCAGCGTTCTTTTATACCCAACTCTTTCAGGTCTTCTTCACGTTTTTCGATTGTCTTGCCGTATAAAGGCGCAGCAGACATACCGCAATTTCCATTAATCTCGGTTGTTATACCCTGACAGAGCTTTCCTTCTGCACGCCTGTCAGCAATAATGGTGAAATCTGAATGTGCATGGGTATCAATAAATCCGGGAGATACAGCCAATCCTCTTGCATTTATAACAATATCAGCGTCACTTATTTCAGAACTGCTAATAGAATTTATTTTATTGCCAGAGATGGCTATGTTAGAAACATACGGTTCAGATGCACTACCATCATAAATCATCCCGTACTTTATCAGGATATCAAACCTATTTTTCATTTATATCTTTTTTATCAAAAAAATTCTCGGGAGACTGTATGCTCTTTATAAACATGGGAATTAGGAACATTGATACCATTTTTGCCCTGTCCCAGAAACCGCCTATATCCTCTTTTTTCATTTTTTCCCTGTATGTCTCTGATGCCATATTTTTCAATACTGGAAAGCATCTCATTGTAAGGCCCATGGTATGAAAAAAATCTTTCACGGGCAGCCGGAGTTTTTCAAGAGGGCTTAAAAGCCTGCCAAGTGCTTTAACAAGATCTTCTGTTTTTGTAAACGCCATCAGGATCTTGACACCGGCAATCATGAAGAACAGCCTTAAAGTCCTGATCGAAGCTATAACAAGTCCTTCTTCTGTGATTACAACAGGCCCTGATGTAAACAATATCCTTCCATGCTGGTTAATAACATTGCTGATAAATGTGAAAAGTAGAAAAAGGCTTATCGGTATCCATCCGGATTTAAGTTTTTTGAAAGGTATTCTTAGCATGACTATTAATAAAACAGCAAGGATAAACAGATAGGCTTTTAGATTATTTATAAAGAAAAGAGAGATAATAAACAGGATGTATAAGACAATTTTAATCTCTGGATGCAATTGATTTCCTTGTGTCAGCAACCGTCTGCCCCTTGGGCATTATTGACATGTATCTGTTAATTCCGGAGGCAATCGATCTCGCCAGATCACTCCTGTAGCTGTCCTTTCTAAGCAGCTTTGCTTCTAAGGGGTTGCTTATGAAAGATACCTCCACAAGTACTGATGGCATTTTTGCACCAACAAGCACATAGAACCAGGACCATTTTACACCAAGGTCAACTATATTACGATAATTTCTATCCAGTTCATTAACCATTGATTGCTGGACATAATTTGCGAGTTTTATTGATTCATCTCGTTTGTATCCGCGATTCAGATCACCAAGCATGATATCAAGTACGTCCTTTTTTTTCTTCATTTCGTTCTTCATCTGTTTCAGGGATATATCGTTCTCTCTTGCCGCCACCTTTTGTGCCTCTTCGTCATTAGTCCAGTTGAGAAAATATGTCTCGATGCCTTTTATATTTCTCACCGGGCTTGCATTGGCATGAAGCGATACAAAAAGTTCTGCGTCCTTGCCGTTTGCTATTGCCGTTCTTTCATCCAGTGATATATACACATCCCTGTCTCTTGTCAGATGTATTTCTATATCTGGGTTATCAGACAGTATCTTTTTCAATTTCAAGGCGATATCAAGGACAACATCTTTTTCATAAAGTCTTTTCGGACCAACAGCACCAGGGTCTTTACCGCCATGTCCGGCGTCTATAACAATCCTTTTCTTTGAAGAGAAGACAGTCGGCCCGTAAATGTCTGCGATAATCCTTGAAGGTTCTTCAAGGGTAAATATCTTATAATTTCTTATATTTTCGAGGTCAAGTACAACTCTGACGGTACTGTTATCAAACTGCCCTGCCCTTACAGACTTCAGCATACCATTTCCAATAGAGATATTTGTCTGCATTTCTTCAATGATCCTGCTGTTTTTAATATCAAGGTAAAGCCTTTCAGGTTTGTAAAGGCGATGCTCGGTAAATTCTGCAGTTCCGGAAATATCGATAACTACCCTGGTATAACCAGGATAAGACCAATAGCGGATATTTTTTACATCAATTTTTTCTGAGGCTGAAAGGAAGGATGTGGGAAAGAATAGAAAGATTAAAAAAAGAGACTTTAGAGCGATACTTCTGAATCTTACTTTTTTAGATAATTGCAATAAATTGCCTCCTGATATATATAATTATATGGACAGTACCGCTTTTATCTCCGGTATCTCATTTTTAATACTGGTTTCAACCCAATTCTTAAGTGTAAGTGTAGACATCGGGCATGTTCCGCATGCGCCTTTTAGCTTCACATACACAATATTGTCCTTGATATCAATGAGATCGATATCACCTCCTTCTGACTTGAGACCGGCTCTTACCTTAATAAGAACTTCTTCAACCTTCTCCTTTAGCATTAAATTCTCCCTATTTTTAGATAATAATAGAATATGCGATAATATTCAAGTATTTTATTATGTAAAGCCATCTTACCCCTTATAAATATTCAAATTTCATCACAAATTTTCTGGGCAGCTGTTGAATTTATGCTTACTCAATGAGTTAACACTAAAAAATGCGTTTCAGTATAAATAGAGTTAGTGGATTAAGTAGTTGGACATATTCCTTTCGCTCCCTAGAGGTAAATTTTTACCCGTCACATGACTCATTCGCTCGAATTTTCACCCCGAAAAGAAACTCATCCTTTCAACGGGGTAAAAACTCCCCCGTATACGGGTTACCCCGTTCTACGGGGTCAAACAGTAAAAATTCGTCCCGACTTCTCGGGAACGCTTATTTCGCCATGACGGGATACTAAAAAATTTCCCTATGTCCGCTCAAGAAACATGCCCAACTATACAACATGTAGATCTGCTTCAAATGCATTTCCGTATAAAAAAGCAGGTATATGTGCAGTCTACGACTCTTAGATAGAACTTAGTTTCTGAGGAGGTATGTAACCGTAAAGACGCAAAGGGTAAAGATTAGAGTGCAAGGCGCAGGGAGCAGGGAGTAAGGGGTGAGGTGACTTTAATAAAATTCAATTTTGCTCTTTAATTTACATTTTCTATCCAATTAGCTTAAAGGTACTTCTCCAGTTTATTGCGAAGATCACCCATCCGGAAAGGTTTTGTGACATAGTCATCACATCCTGCATCCCGTGCATGTTCCTCGTCGTAATCAACTGTACGTGCTGTGATAGCAACAACAGGTATATGCTTCAATTCCTTTATGTTCTTGATAATCCGTGTTGCCTGGTAACCGTCAATACGCGGTAGCATTACATCCATCAGGATCAGGTCAGGACGATGTGATAGGGCCATGCGCACTGCCTCATCACCGTCTTTTGCAAAGATCAGCTCTCTGTCCTTGGTGCCTACAGCCAAGGTAAGTATAGATACGCTGGTTTCTTCATCATCAACGATTAAGATTTTTTTGGACTTCATATCTGTCTCCTTTCTCTACTGTCTCGATATACATCGGCAGGCTGATAGTAAGGGCTACACCCTTGTTCTTGATATTTTCAAGGATAAATGTCCCCCCGTGACTCTCAATAATATCCCGTGCCAGGGTTAGATTTACGTCTGCCCTGCGAAGATCCTGAGATAATTCATCACCCTCGATATTACCTTTACGAAGTTGATCCACAATTTCTGGGTCCATTAGATCACCTTCATTTTCAAAGCGGATTACAATGTGATTTAATTTGGTATTGACCATTAAGGCGATCTTGATCTCGCTTTCAGGGAAAGCGTGATTGATCTGGTTGTTAAGAATATTAAAAAATACACACTGGATAAGCTGTCGATCAGCATAAACTATCAATGTCCTCCCTTCAAGATTCGCCCATCCCTGTCGCTGTATGGTCAATTTTTTCTGTTCAATCTCTTCATCAAACTGAATAAGAAGACCCTCCATGATAAATCCCAGATAGAATTTGCTCTTTATCAGTAGTATCTTCCGGCAAAGGCGTAATGGGTTAACAGGAAGTGAAAAGCGGAATGTGCATCCGCCTCCCGGTGTATCCTCGTACCATATCTTGCCCCAGTGAAGGTTAACGATTTCCTTTGCGATAGATAGCCCGAGTCCTACACCTTTTGGTAAAACTCCTCCACTTTCCTTCTGTCTGTGATAGAATCTTTCAAAAATATGTTTCTGATCTTCAGGGGATATCCCGGGTCCATTATCGGCAACACTGAAAGTAACCACTTCGGTGCTTGAAATGAGATAGGGGAAATATTCATTCAGAGATGAGCTTAAACTAAGTTCATCGTTTACATGTATCTTTCCCCCATTTGGAATAAACTTTACTGCATTTCCTATGAGATTATTAAGAACCCTTTCAATATTTTCCCTGTCTGCTATTATATCGGGAATATAATTATCCATAGATGGTTTATATACAATATCAATCCCTTTCTTCTTGGCAAATGTCTGCATATTACTAACAACACTATCTATCATGCTTTTTGGAGAAACCTGTTCCAGACGCAAAGCCCATCGGCCGGATTGAATCTTTGATAGGTCCAAAAGATTATCAATAAGACGAAGGAGTGAATCACTCTTTTGTGAAATCTCTTTAAGAAACTTCTGCTGGTTTTCATTAATAGGTCCGGCCTCTTCCATAAGCATATAATCAGTGTAGCCAATTATCCCTGTAAGGGGGGTACGAAGCTCATGACTCATGGAGGCAATAAAATTTTTCCGTATCTCCTCGAGCTTTCTGTATAACTCAAGCTGACGTCTGGTTTCATCAAGGTCCTGACTCACTAAATTTTGTTTCTGGCTTAGCTGGTTAATCAACTGAAATGCTCTGGACTTCCCCTCAGAGAACCAGCCGCAGAATGCCGTCAGGCTCAGAAGACCTATTACGTCGAGTATCATGCGTCTTGTGTTGAAAAAATCTAATCCGGCAACAAGGTAAGAAGAAAAAATATAGGCGAAAACCATAATCGGCCCCAGAATCAGACTGAGTTTTAAGCTTGACCTGAGGGCTACAATGATTATTAAGAAAAGGTAGAATGTGAGAAGTCCCTGTTCGTAAATGTTTGAGAAGTAGACGAGGGTTATCAGTAAAAGTATGTCAGTGAAGAGGAAAAAGGAAATATAGCGGTGCAAGTTCCTGTAGACTAAACCAGAATAAAGTATATATGTAACGTAAATATTATATAGAACTCCAAGTAATATAAAGAAGTAGAGTGGCTGCAGATTGATGACATATTCAGTGCCAATAAAACTTCTAATGAATGTAAAAACTGCTAATACAACCCAGCGGAGGAAGGAGACCAGCCACTCTGTAGTTATTGCCTGTGTTGTCTGGTCGTAATCAGGGTCTTCACTAATTGAAAGCTTGTTATTTATCATGGCATAATCATATCACATAAAGACATGATATAAAACAACCGTTATTCCATTAATTCACTTTTTAAAAATCCTGCCACGACAGTCCTCAATTATCCTGCCCGTGCTCCCATTTTCAGTAAATTCAATGACTTCCACCTTGCCGTCTTTCCGTTCGAAATATATTGCGTCATTATTGTCTAATTTTGGAAAATATCTGCCTGATATGTCTTCATACAAATCTACCTTGTACAGAGGTGTATAGTTATCTGGTATCTCACCTGATGCAAGCCCGAGAAGGCCCATATTTTCATAAACCAGGTATTTCCCTTTCTCATTTCTATATCCTACATAGTATCTTCCGCTTTCCTTATGATATATATCTGCCTCCATTGTAAATAGGTTATCACTGACTACCTCGTAAAACTTGCCATCCTTTATTTTGTAGGTCTTTCCTGAATTGGATAAAACCCATTCAGATGTCATCTTATCAGGGCTGTGTGTCAGTATAGTCTTATATTTACTTAATGAAATGTACTTTAAATTTTCATAGTCAGTATGAACGACACTGTTCCTGCCAGATACATCATGTATGACAACAGCTTCATTGAAGGCATTAACGGCATTTTTGTAACGTTCTTCGCTCCAGATTCTTTCAATGTAATCGTTTATATCACCATAAATAACATGCGAAGATTCAAACTCTCTTCTCGACATATTAAGCCGCTGAGTCCTCTTTTCAGTATATAGCTTAATCCATAATTCTTTATCGTCTACTGTATCTGAACTGAATACCAATGTCTCCTTATCAGTCTTTATCTTAATACCAATACCTATTATTCCGTGCCAAACAGGTGACTTGATTGCCTGTATTGTAAAACCCTCTTTGTCAGTGTAAATGTTTTGTTCCTCTTCATAGAATACCTTTGATGAAAAAGGATAGAAGCTCTCGGGTTCAACCCATTCTCCGTAATTGGGGTCTTTAAAGAGCATCCTTGGCCTTTTTGTCTTATTGTTTATGATGACTTTTGCGATATCAGGGTGAACTTTATTGCCATTCCTGTCTATTATATAAGTGCCTTTCTTACCCCCGCCCTCATCTACTGAAACTATTCTGTATCTTGCCCTCGGTCCAATAATATTGAAGTTGAAATACTCATCATAACCTATATCTACCACAGATTTAGAATCATTCGATAGACTCCTGTCAAGTGAAGGCCCTGAGGCCTTTTTAAGTTCCTCATTTAAGTCCTCTGATGTAAGAAACAAGACCTTACAGCGGAAATCAGGTGCATACATGTTAAATAAGGCAAGGTCGCTAAACCACCTCTTGTGATCATCGTGGCAGTGTGTAACTATCAATCCATTTATGTTTTTAAGTCCGTGTCCGCCAATCTGCTGGAAGAGAGGTGCCCCACAGTCGATGAGATAATTGGATTGTCCTATTGTTATCTGATAGCCGATACTTTTGCCCATCCTGGAGAACGGGCCATAATCACCCAATATTTTGACAATAATACTATCTGTCATTTTAAAAAAATTATATATAAAAAAAAATTATTTGAAAAGTTATTTATAGCAGGAAAACAAAAGAGGACCTTATTCAGGCCTTAGTCAGTCTGCATCTGCAAAACGAACAAGCGTGCCTTTCTTCTTAGTGCCGTATCTGAATACAGTTATCCCTTTACATCCCTTTTCATAAGCAAGAAGGAACGCATGCGCGACTTGATCTTTTTCAGCACTTTTGGGGAAGTTAATAGTTTTTGATACAGCATTGTCAGTGTATTTCTGGAAAGATATTTGCATTTCAATATGATCTTTATAATTTATTTCATGAGCAGTCTTATAAACTTTTTTTATATATCCAGGTATATTTTTGATGCCAAAAAGGTTTCCCTTTTTAAAAACTCTTTCTTTTAATTCCTCGGAATAAAAACCGAGATTTTTTGCAGTTTCAAAAAAATATTTATTTAATTCTATTAGTTCTGTTTCCATAATTAACCTTTTATATGCAAGAGCAAACAAAGGTTCAATTCCACTTGAACAGTCAGCAATGATAGACAATGTACCTGTCGGGGCAATAGTTGTAGTCGTTGCATTCCTTAGCATTGGCATTCCAGGAGCATCATATACTGAACCGTTATAGTTTGGAAATACGCCCCTTTCTCCTGCCAGTTCTGCAGAGCATTGTCTTGCCCTGTTGCTGAAAAACTTCATGACTTTCTCGGCAAGTTTAAAAGCCCTCTTGCTGTTATATGGTATGCCTAATAGAATAAGTGTATCGGCCCATCCCATAATACCAAGCCCTATCTTTCTATTGCCCTTATGCATGATTTCTATGTCTGAAAGTGGATACCTGTTTACATCAATTGAATCGTCAAGAAACCTCACTGCCGTCATTATGTCATCAGAAAGGTTTTTAAAATCGATTGCCGGCTTTTCTCCCATATTCATTACATATTTACTTAGATTAATTGAACCCAGGACACATGCCTCGTACGGAAGCAATGGCTGTTCACCGCAAGGATTTGTTGATTCTATTTTCCCTATATTTGGAGTCGGGTTAAACCTTTCAATAACATCAATGAAAACAATCCCTGGGTCGCCTGTTTCCCATGCACTTTCAATAATTTCGTCAAAAACTTTTTTTGCCTTTATTTTTTTATATGTCTTGCCGGTTCTTGGATTTATTAACTCATATTCTCCATCGCTGTACAAGGCTTTCATAAAAACATCGGTGATAGCCACAGAAATATTAAAATTTTCGAGTTCCCCGGCTTTTCTTTTAATACTTATAAATTCAAGGATATCGGGATGGTCGACCCTTAATATACCCATATTAGCACCACGCCTTGCACCGCCCTGTTTAATCACTTCAGTGGCAGTATTGTAAACCCTTATAAAAGACACCGGCCCGCTTGCTATACTTCCGGTCGAATGAACAATATCAGCTTTTGGCCTTAGGTGGGAAAAAGAAAAGCCTGTTCCTCCACCGCTTTGAAGAATTAAAGCAGCATTTTTTAAGGAACCGAATATACTGTCCATCGAATCTTCTACAGGAAGGACAAAACATGCTGCAAGCTGACCTATGGTTCTCCCTGCATTCATTAAGGCAGGGGAGTTAGGAAGGAATTTTAAATCCCTCATAATTCTGAAGTATTTCTCTGCCCAGTACCCGCTGTCATCACCGTAATTTTTCTCGGCTTCTGCAACTTTTTCAGCTACCCTGATAAACATTTTTTCAGGGCTTTCAATAACATTGCCTGAGGAGTCTCTTAGCAGGTATCTCTTGCTGAGCACAAGCTTTGCGTTCTCGCTGAGTTCCATAAAAAAATTATATCAGATCACTGTTTATGATTCACTCTTTGCTTTTTGCGAATTAATAGGGTTACGTTTTACGGTAACGGTAACGAGGCCCTCCCTTTCAAGTAAGCTTTTCTACTTTACTGGGCCCGTTTCGGTCATCGGTTACGTCTGTCGTCTTTGTTTATCTTAGTCTTTATCCACCTCTAGTTTTCAATATTCAATCTTCAATTAATGAATTACTGCTTACTTCCTACTTCCTACTTTTTTAGTTTTCCTCCCAGAGGCTTTTCTCTTTCTGCTTTTTTTGGTTTCAACACCGCAACAGTATACAGGAATATAGTGGCCATTACCTGTCTCGGATACAACATATCTTTTACCGCATTTACTGCATTCATAGGTTATCGTCTCTTTCATATTCTATCAATCACCTCCTTATTCCACGTATTCAATAACTTTCTGTCTGCCCGGCCTGCTGTATTCCCAGCTGATAAGTATACCGTCTTCATTAATATTTGCAAACAATGAAAATGGGACATTATTCTTTTTATTATTAAAACGATCTTTTAACATGGGAAGGGTACTGTAAAATCTCAAATCACTAAAATTCATCCTTTCTGTTTTACCCTGCTCTTCAATATTCATCACAGGATATGCAGCAAACCATGCGAATGTCCTGAATATACTTGCCTTTTCAGCTAATATCAGCATTCTAACAATGTCAGCTTTCTGATAAGTACTAAAAATAAAAGGTCTTTTCTGTTCAAAGAGGCTAATTCCGGTAAGCATATAATAATCATCATTTTCCACAATAACCTTCCAGTTACCCGGCGAAAAAAGCTCTGGTTCGATCCTGACATTATCATGACTTACATTTTCAACTGCCAGCCTGTCAACAACATATTTTTTAGCATATATCTTTATACCAAGATTCATCGCAGGATATAAAAACATGAAAAATATGGCAACTACAGCGATCGTTTTAGACCTCTTTTTAACAATAAATGAAGATATAAGAAGAACTATCAATGTCAAAGTGAAAAAGGGATCTATTATAAATACACAACTCAAAGCATATCTTGTTCTGCTGAATGGATATAAAATCTGCGTACCATAAGATGTAATAAGATCCAAAAATATATGCACCAGTATAACTGAATAACTAATTATAAAGGTCTTTATCAGAGCCAGCTTTTGTGAAAATAATCTGAATATTAAAGAAACAACCAATGCTGATAAAAGTCCACCTAAAAATGAATGGGTTATTCCCCTGTGATGGATAAGATATAGTTCAGGATTTATCAGACCTACAATATTGTCGATATCCGGAATCATTGCGGAAATTATGCATAGAATGATTATCCCGCGATGAGGGAATCTCGATTTTATTGCATTTCCAGCAATTACCCCTGATGTTATATGTGTTACGGGGTCCATAATATATATTAAAACATTATTGAAATTCTAAGTATATCATCAGGTAAATCAAGTTTTTATAAATCACTGACTATACAATAATCGTATTGATATCTAATATGCAAAAGGAGAGGAGATCAAAGAGATATTTCAGTTATGGAAGGATTGCCACGTTAGAAGGGATTTATTATTTCTCATACAATTCTTTTACGAAATCGTCATACTCTTTTGGGATAGATGTTAATTCTATCCCCATACCATTCTTAAAACTACTTATCTGGATTTTTATTGTCCTTATTACAACTCCTGATAAAGGAACTTTCTGTCCATTATCCATTTCAAGTATCATGTTCAAAGTAGTACCTTCCTTAAAACCTTTTCGGGTTCTAATAAAAAGGCCGTTACATGAAAAATCTGAAGAAATACCGTTAAATTCATTAATTCCATCTGAAAAAGTTATATTCAATCTTCTTATCTTGCGCCTGCATGCCCTCTTGTCCATCGTGTAAAGACTATATATTTTTTATCCATATGTCAAGTCTATAATGAGGGAAGTGAGAAGTAAGGAGTTAGGAGTTAGGAGTTAGGAGCAGGGAATCAGGGTATCAGAGTATCAGGGAATCAGGGAATCAGGAAAAAAAAGTAGGAAGTAGGCAGTAAGCAGTAAAAAAACGCCATGCGCCGAGCGCTATGCGCCATGCTAATAGTAAACATGCTTCACAAATTTGTAAACTATTCAGTATAATAATTCACTGATGTTCAAAAAAGCCTTATGGTTAACTGTATGTTTAATTGCTGCATTTGCAATTTCAATAGTAGTTGGAATAATAAATCCTGCTGAAAAGATAAATGCACTCTGGATTGTTGTAGCAGCTGGCTGTTTTTATGCTATCTCTTACAGATTCTATGCATCCTTCATTTCGGCAAAGGTTTTTTCTCTCAATGAACAACATATAACTCCTGCAAAACGCATAGCTGACGGCACAGATTACTACCCTACAAACAGGTGGATGCTCTTTGGTCACCATTTCGCTGCAATCGCAGGGGCTGGACCTCTTATAGGCCCTATATTAGCTGCTCAATTTGGATATCTTCCAGGCTTTCTCTGGATTTTAATAGGTGCAGCGTTGGGTGGTGCAGTACACGATATGGTAATACTCACCGCCTCAGTTAGAAGAAACGGGCGCTCTCTCGCACAGATCGCTAAAGATGAAATAGGACCTGTAGCGGGCATCTCCGCAGCTTTTGCGATACTTTTTATCATTATAGTTGCATTGGCCGGTCTTGGACTTGCAGTTGTAAACGCCCTCGCAAAGAGCCCATGGGGCACTTTTACAATTTCTCTCACAATTCCGATTGCACTTCTTATGGGTATATATCTTTACCGCATAAGACCGGGGAGAGTTGTTGAAGTCAGCTCCATAGGCGTTGTTATGCTTTTAATTGCAGTATTTGCCGGGAATTATATCCCGGGTTCATTCATGTCACCCTACTTTACGCTTACCAGAAACAACCTTGTGCTCTCATTAGTAATATATGGCTTTATTGCTTCTGTACTTCCTGTATGGCTGCTTTTATGTCCGAGAGATTACCTTTCAACTTACATGAAAATAGGAACTATTGCTCTTCTTGCTATTGGTGTGCTATTTATGTCTCCGACAATACAGATGCCAGCTGTAACCAGGTTCATTGAAGGCGGCGGTCCGATAATTCCAGGTAAACTTTTTCCTTTTATGTTTATAACTATTGCATGCGGCGCTATATCAGGCTTTCATTCTTTAATATCTTCAGGCACAACGCCTAAAATGATAACGAGTGAAAAAGATATTCCATTGATTGGCTATGGAGCAATGCTTATAGAAGGCTTTGTATCTATAATGGCTTTGATTGCAGCAACAATTCTAATTCCAGGTGATTATTTTGCCATCAATACAAAACTGCCTTTTGATGCTATTGCTGCTTTAGGCTTTCCAGTAGACTCTATAAATGAGCTTTCCAGTACTGTCGGCACGGACGTAAGTGGAAGACCGGGAGGAGCAGTATCCCTTGCAGTTGGTATGGCCTCTATCCTATCAAGTATCCCGATAATGAAAGGTCTTATGCCTTACTGGTATAACTTTGCACTCATGTTTGAAGCTCTTTTCATACTCACAACCGTAGATACTGGAACCAGGGTAGCACGTTTTCTAATACAGGAACTTGGCGGCACTGTCTATAAACCTCTTGCAAAAACAAGCTGGAAACCTGGAACAGTACTCTCCAGTCTATTTGTTGTATGTTCATGGGGCTATCTCATATACTCAGGCAGCGTCTCTACCATATGGCCGATGTTCGGTGTTGCAAATCAACTTCTTGCTGCAATTGCATTTTCAATAGGTACAACAGTAATTATTAAATCCGGCAAGATACGCTATGCATGGACAACATTTATTCCAATGGTTTTTATGTTTACTACAACTCTTACTGCATCATGGAAGCTGTTATGGATATTTGGCGAAAAAGCTGCAAATGCTCAATCGGCCGAAGATGCTTTTATTTACAAACTGGATTTGGCGCTTGTATTGATAATGGCTACTCTTGCCATCGTCGTCCTGTCAGACATTCTTCACAAGTGGTATGGTTACTATTCAGGCCGGATTGAAATGAAAAGCAAGGAAGTAATTCAAATCAATGGGTAGCCATAGTAACAATTACTGTATTCTTAACCCTTGCAATATCGAATGTTACTCCCGCGGGTAACAACTCCACATATATATACAAAACGTTCTTACGAACCTGATCTTCTTCTAAAAGTACTTCTCCAACAAAGTAGGACTTGAAGCTAAAAGCATTTTCAGTCTTATAAACTGCCGGATCCAATGTTAGCTTCAACCATTCTTTCCCATGCTTTGACTCTATTTCATCAGAGACATTAAGTTCACTGTTAGTATCTGTTATATTAATAACCAGCATTGCCTTGTCTTTCGCCTCAATAATCGATACATTGTTGACCATATATGGTGCAGCGGGTTTTTTAACCTTTATATCTTCCTTTCTGGCAATCTCAATCTCAGGTTTTTTTGTTACCTCAGGCATCTTCTTCCTGGGTATTATCTTCTTTTTTATCTCTTTCTTTTCAGTTTTAGCCTTGGCTATTCTATCTGGCTGTTTTACTTGAGCTTTTTCGAGATACTCTTGGACAGCTTCGATCTCTGTCACTTTCTCAATTCTTTTCTCGGGCTTTACAGGTATTACTGCTATCTCTTCTTTTTTAGGAACCCTCTTCTTTACCTTGGGTTCCTTCACAGCTACCCTGCCAGGCTTTCTTTTAGCAGACATTTTTGCAGATATCAGGAAAGACTCTGCTTTATCATAAGTCACATCAACCATTGCAATACCATTTCTGAATTCTGAAGGGGAAACTATATCCGGGAAAATCTCACCTGTTCCGGTAGTATTAAGAGCAACAACATTTCCTGTAAGATTATAATTTTCAACAATATTGTTAAATCTGTCATATGCCTCGATCTTTATCTTAAATTTCTGACCTGATTGAGCCGTTTCCGGTGTTACAACAACAAAGTGATCGGGGGCAGCATTTAATATCAGGATATTAGAAGTTTGACCTTTCTGATCACTGTTACGCTCTTTTGCAATAATCTGTATATCTTCCGCCTTTTCATAAAAAGCCCTTACGGTAACCTGACCGGTTTTAAACTCTGATGGACTAATAAAAGTAGGTTCAATTTTTGAACTGCCAGAGGTAGAAAGATTAACTCCGTTACCCACTGACGAATAATTTGTAATGATGTTTGCATATGAGTCATAAGCAGCTACCAGTAAGTCAAAAGGATCTCCTGCAATTGCATTCTTGGGAGCCTTTAGCTTGAAATATGATAAAGAAGAAGGATTGACATTTATTTTCTGTGTTGTTCCCCTGCTCCCGGTGGAAATTTCCTGTAGTTCTACAAAAACATTACCTGCTCTTTCAGAAACAAAATTGACAGTTGCAGTTCCGTTTGTAAAATCAATAGCTGAACTTCCAATCATTTCAACAGAGGAAGTTCCTGTTGAAGTGATCTTGATATTTCTGCCAATATCAAGATCATTTACTGTGTTATCAAAAAGGTCTTTAGCTATTACTCTTATGTCAAAGTTTTTCCCTGCAGTAACTTCCTCTGGAGCCTGGAGCACAAAATGATCCAGCTTGTTGGGTAAAATTGTTATTTCCCGGGATATTACCGGAACTGTTCCGCCTGATTCGCGAATAGAAAAGATGATCTTCTCTGCCTTTTTACCGTTAATTGTGATGTTTGAAGACCCACCGGGGAAAGATGAGGCATTTAGAATTGAAGGCTGAATAGAGAGAGAACCATTGGTCTCAATCCTGAATTCTTTCCCATATTCAGAAAAATTTGTAATTAAATTGTTATTTGAATCATAAACTTGTACTTTTATGATAACATTCTCACCCGCAATTATTTTATCTGGCATTTGCAAACTAAAATGATCAAATTTTCCAGGTTTTACAATAACCGTTCCGGCATCTGAGTGATTGACCTTGATAAAAGATAGGCATATTACTATTAAGAATATCAAAAGACATTTCTTGTAAGTTTTATTTTCTATCATCATACCTTTCCCCTGTCTGTTGATCATTGTTTAATATCAATATCATATTTAGTTATGCAATGTCAAAGAAAAATAAATTAAAATCAGAATGTTACCAAGGTAATCTTCTCATCTAAAAGCTTCTTCATCAGCCCGGCACCAAATTCAGAGTCTGTTATAAACACTGGACCACTAATAGAATTAACAAAAATACCAGGGGAAATCAAGCGATATTTTGCCCCTGCCGGAGTTATATATGACGAGTTCTTACCTGGTGAATTTCTATAATTCAGTGAAAAAAGGGACATTACTTTATTGACTATATTTCTCCTCTTGTCACGTGGCTTTATACATACAACGTCATATCCCCTTTTCTGTGCATAATTAATTTCATATTCATAAAGATCAGTAAATTCAATAATTTTAGTCCTCAAACCTAAATCAATACTTAAATCTGCCTTGAGTTTAAAAATGTACTCTTTCCTGTCAGAGAGGTTAAATACACTGTCCCTTGAATATTTATATCCTAAAAGTGTCAGCAATATTTCAGTAAATTCTCTTCCCTTTAAATCAGGGGCAATTTGTATAACTTTCGATTCTTTTCTGCGATATTTTTTTGTCTTTTCGTATGAAAGCTCAATTAAATTTACCGACCTGTCTTTTAACCATGCTACTATGTTATCAGGAGTTGCATATTCTCCTCCTCTGATAATACCTATAACATTTATATCGCTGTTTATCAAATCTCTTCTATTCTTGAAAACCAGGAAGTCCGCAGTATATTCTATCTGTGTTCTACCCCCGATAATAACTTTCCTGTCACTGTTAACAAAGTAACCCATCGACTTGAGTAAAGTCCTTATTATATTTTTGAGATTGGCTTTTCCCCTGTTACTTACAATTCTATATTCAGGCCATGTTATTTCGATAATATTTTTAATCTCATCCGGCAGAATTCCTGTGTAATCAAGTATCAGAACTCTTTCCTTATTCACAGTTATAACAGGAAAGAAAGAAGTATCAAATGATATTTCGCTCCTTTCATTTACGCTGAAAAACTTGAATCCTTCGGTCTCAATTGAAATTATGTCATCAAGAGAATCAGACAATAATTTTATATTCCATAATATTAATTCCCTGCTTATCGAACTGATTTCGATATCTTTCTTTACTTTCTCTTTTTTAGCAACGGATTTCCTTTTTGTCTTATGCTTCTCAGGTAATTCCTCGGCCTGCAGTAAATTTTCACCTACTTTTTTTAAATTCTTAAGGGGAAGTTTAACAACCGTTCCTTTTTTCAATATGCTTATACTACTAATATCTTTGTTAATTTTTAAAAACTCCGACAGAAAAGGCACAATATCATCATTACTGATGCTGTACCCTGTTTTTTTAATCAATTCATCAAGTGAAATACTACTTTTAAGTTTTATGGATAATGTTTTGTCTGCCTGGGATTCGAAGCGACTGTAATATTTATCATCAAAAGACTGGTAGTTATCTTGATCTCTACAGTGAGATTCTTCAGCATGGAAAATAAAAAAGATAGTCACTATTAAAATTAAAACAGGATATCTTATCGTCATCTTATTATTGCCACTTTATTATTAATGGATAATCTTTCTCCAGCCCATTTATGGCTAATCCTGTGCAATAAAAGTCCCTGTTATGATACACCAAAACTTTCATAAAAACAGCACCTTCTTCTCTACTGCATGAGCCAACTTTGTAAAAAACCTTATTTAGACTGTTTAATTCCTTGATCTCATTAATTTTTTCGAATAATCCTTTATTAATCATAGATATCATCAAAATAGGCGATCTTATAAAATTATCAGGTAAACAGCCCTTTTTTGCCTTTATAGATACTGTATAAAACTGTTTATTTTTAATATCTTCATTATTAATAAGCCCGGGGATACCGACTGTTTCTACCATCTCCCTGGATAAACCCGAAACACTTATTTTATATCTATCTGTATTCAGCTCAGCTTTTCCATCCCATATCTTTTCAATTTTACTTTTCCCAATCTCTCCTACTTCGACAAAATCATTTCCAGTCTTGTCTTTTAGCACTAAAAAAGCTGAAATGGTAACTATTAAAAATAATAAAGCGGCTCCTGCATATAAGAAAAGCCTTTTATTAGTCTCTTCCGTCTCAATTACATCATGTACATAAAAAGGCTTTTTTTCTTTAACATCGACAGACTCTTCCGGTGCAGCCGGAGAAATGCCCGCTTCTACACTGTCAACTACTTTAGCAACAATCTCTACTTCTTCAACATTCTTCTCTTTCCCATCTTTTTCATCTTCCCTGTCTTCCTTATATTCTTTTTCTTCTTCATATTCTTTATAGTCTTTATCTTCCTTGTATTCTTCATCGGAAATTTCTTTTTTGTCATAGTCACCTTCTTCATCAAAAACTTCAACCGGCTCTATCTCAATTTTAAATGTACTCTCTGTAAGCAAATCGTCTGTATCATAGTCAGACTTGTCTAATTCAAGTCTATCCTCTATTTCCAGAATATCTACTCTTCTTGCATACTCTCTTTCAGAGAGTTCTTCCCACTCATTCAAGAAATTATCTGGAATTATAAAATCGGGGTTCAGTGTTTTCACTCTTTTTAATGCAGAGTTTACTTTGTGATAATTTCCTTCGTTCTGGTAGAGATTCGCAAGTATCATTAAATATTCTATTTCTTCAACTGCAAGTCCTATTTCTGAATAAACATTTATGATCCCTTCGTAAGCTCTAATATCAGTTGATGAGAGTCTTATTATCTTTTTGTATATGGCTATCTTTTTTTCCTTCTGGCCCGAGTGCATTTTACTTATTGCACCATAAAAGCAAGAGATTGCCTTATGCTTATTTTCAATTTTTAAATACAGGTCGCCGATATAGTTAAGATTTTCAGCTGTAACAGGTCTCTCAGTTGCTTCATCTATTTTTTTCTTTATAATCTCTTCTCCCATTATTCATTACCTTTAAGAGATGATCATCTAATCTCCTCTGCCTCACTTCTAATCTCCTTAAGCCAGGAGCCTATATCTTTATAACTAACACCCTTCCTGGATAACAATTCCCTTCTGATTTCTGAATGGACATCTTTATAATTTCTATATCTGCGGTTTTTAAATTGTATCTGCAATATCATGAATTGATCTCCAGTGGAGAATATATTGCTTGTTTCACCAATTTTAAGATCCTTTACCTTTTCCTTTACCCAGTTTGGCAGTCTGTCATATCTGATCTTTTTCAAGTCTGTTACTTTATACATTGACTTATGAATATCACCTAATGACTTCCCGCTATTAGCTTCTTCCCGACATTCAATTGCAAACAGACCTTTTTCTAACTCATCATTACTAGTATACTTTATACTCAATGCTTCAACAAATTTTTCACCTTCACTGATCAGGTATTTATCTTTGTTTGCTTCATAGTAATCCAATATCTCATTCTCTTTGATAACACGCTGTGAAATTCTTATTTTGATATAGCCATCTATCGCTAAATACTTGGCTAAATATTCCTCTTCCCTCTTATTAAGCAGATACTTTTTAACATTTGAATTGATTATATTTTTCTCTACTTCAATCCCCTTATCACCGGCTTTTTTAAATAATACCTGTTCTATAATAAAATCCTCATATGCATTACCGCTTCTCCAGACAACGGGTTCAAGATTCATTTTTGATATCACTTTTGATGAATATATATTCTCTTCAATAATCTGTAACATGGTATATTTTTCTTTGCCTATCCTTACAACCGGAACATCATATTGTTTTCTCAGAATTTTTAATGATTGTAATTCAACATCTTTTTCTTTCATTACAATATTTTCATCATACGATTTCATCAGCTTTTCATGTTCTAATTTAAGACTTTCTAAAGCTTCATTATTGGCCCTGATTAATTCTTCTTTATCTTCAACGCTCTTGTTAAGCTTCTTCAATCTTTCCTCGTCTTCTTTTATTTTTGATTCATATACTGCCTTTTCATCTGAAAGCTTCTGTATTAAGTCTCCAGCCTTTGAGAGTTTTTCCTCGCTTTCGTTAATCTGACCTTTCAACTCAATGTTATCTTTATTAAGATATTCAATATATGCAGCAACCTCTCTCCAGTCTTTCTGATCTACCGTCAGCTTTGACTCCAGTTCCTGAATCTCCTTATTTTTTGCCTCTATTTCCTTAATATGTTCCTGCATTTCCTCATTTTCATATTTAAGCTTTTCCAGCTCTACTTCTAACCGTTTAATTTCAGTATTGGAATTTTTTTCAAGTTCTGACCTGGATTCATTCATAGCGTTCAGTTCATTCATCAAACTCACTTTTTCGGTCTCACATTCAGCAGCTTTAGCGGCACTTTGTTGTTCCTTCTTTAATTCTTCCTCGAGTATCTCATTCTCTTTTGATAATTTTTCCATCCTCTCTTCTGTATCATGACTTTCTGCCACACTCTTCTTATCAATCTCTTTTATCCTGTCTTCGATCACGGATATGGACTTTTCAGCTTCAGACAACCTTTTGTCCTTATTCTTTAACTTATTCTCCGGAACAATGCGCTCATCTTTAAGCTGTTTTACATATTCATCTAAATTTTCCCAGTCTTTCTGATCTTTCTGAATCCTCTCCAGGACTAGATTTAACTCGGCCTCCCTCTGCTCAAGCGCCCTAAGCTTTCCCAGTGCATCCTCTTTTTCACTTATAAGAACATCGTGATTTTCAGCATCCTCTTCTTTTTCGGCAAGAAGCGTTTTTATCTTTTCTTCACTTTCCTTTAACCTCAGATCAAGTAACTTCTTTTCATCCTTTAATTTGCTGTATTCCTTTTCCATAGTTTCAAATCCGGCAATCCTCATTGAAAGCTCATTGTATTTCCCCTTCTCCTCCTCTATTATCTTTTCGAGAGCATCCCTGTCATTTTTAGCCTTTGCTAATTCTTTTTCATCAAGCTGATTTCTTTTAAGGAGTTCATACAACTGTTTTTCCAGATTCTTATTTTCTTCCTCAACTTCTCTTAGTTTTTGTTCGTATTCTGCTGAATCTATATCAATTAGCCTTACTTTCTCTTCTTTTACAACCTCCTTTGCGATTTCCTTCTTTACCGCAGCAGACTGTTCTATCTTTTTGATATTTTCAATTTCTTTCTCAACAAAACCTTTTAAAGGGCTTTCAGGAAATAGTTCTCCTATACTCGAGAAGATCTTTTTTGCCTCGACAGCCCTTTTTAGCTGAATCAATGATTTTGCCTTCCAGAATAATACCGAATCCAGCGCAGAACTGTCGGGATATTCCTTGAGAAATAAATCAAAAAGCTCGAGGGCTTTATCAGGCTGATAAGACTGATAATATTCTATTGCCTTCTCAAATAACTCGTCCTCCCTTAAGACTGCATCTGACTCAATACAATTAAATAAAAAGACTACAGTCACTAAAAAAGCAAATATTACGGTTGTATTATTTTTATTGAAGATTTTTCCCACAACGATTTCATCCATTCATTAAATTTTTCTTTTTTCTTCTTTTCAAACAGTATTAAATAAATCTGGCCTTTAACTTTCTCTATCGACGCGTATTCTCCTTTCTTCCTTTTTATGAGTTTTAAAATATAGACGCCATCTTTCGTCCACACCGGACTACTTATTTCACCCTCCTCCATTTCTGATATCTTTCGTTCAAGAGAAGGGATTAATCCGCCTTTCTCAAATTCGCCAAGCATGCCGAACTGGCTCTTAAGCGAGTCATCAGAGTAAAGTTCAACCATTTTATCAAAAAGCTCTCCACTTTTTATCTCTGAATATATCTTTAATGACTTCATTTTTAAGTAGGTAATTTCGGTAAGAGACGGGTTATCGCTGAGCTTTAGGAATATAGCCTTTATCTTTATCTTCTCAGGTTTCTCTGAAAAAAGATTAATATTATTTTTATAAAAGTCTGATATGTCATCATCAGTTATAAATACCTTTGAATCTACTTCTCTATCAACAAGCTTGATTGAAATAATGCTATCTTTTAAAAATTCCTTATAATCACTGAGACTGAATCCTTTTTCATTAAGAGCTCTCTCGAACTCCTCTTCGGTCAGATTACTCTGTTTTATGAAATCTTTTAAACTCTGTTCTATCTCTCTTTCCGAGGCATCTATGCCTTTCCTTTTTGCCTCCTCGAGGATAATCTTATCCTCTATTAAACTCTTTAGAATCTTTTCATCTACAGTTTCGATGTCTTCTACATTATCTATTTTAGCAACAAACCTTTTATAATCTAACAGCGTTATAATCTCCTCATTTACAGTGGCCAGAATTCTGTCCACAGTACGCGCCAATGGATCCCCGGTATAAATTAAGATAAAAAAGAATATTAAAATTTTCGCAAGAGAGCTTCTCAATAGCACACCACGTAAAAAGTCATGCTTTATACCCCGTCCTCTTTAAGGAATTAACATTTTTATTTACTTTGTTAGATAGTAAAGATCTAACGGATTTTATAGCATCTCCGCCATAAATGGCAGAACTTTCTTTACGGGGTAAACTAATCCTAATATTTAATTCTTTCCATAACCTTCTGTGCATCAGCCCATGTCTTCCATTTATCTTTTGGGTTACGCAAAAGATATGAAGGATGGAAAGTTGGCATAACGGGAATATCCATATATTCAAAGAAATTTCCTCTGGCTGAGGTTATTTTCAGTTCAGTATTGCGCATAATTGACTGTAATGCAATTCTGCCAAGTGTAATAATTATTTCGGGCTTGATTATTTCTATCTGTTTCTCGATAAAACCCCTGCATGTTTCGATCTCGTCTGCTTCAGGATCCCTGTTCATAGGAGGTCTGCATTTGATGATATTTGCAATGTAAACATCACTTCTCTTTAAGCCCATCTTTTCAATAAGTCTTGTAAGAACCATGCCGGCATCACCTACAAAAGGTATACCCTGGATATCCTCCTCTTTACCTGGAGCCTCACCAATAAACATGAGTTTTGCATTGTGGCTTCCTTCTCCAAATACTATATTCTTTCTAAATTTCGATAATTTGCATCTCGTGCAGTTGCCTATTTCTTCTCTAAGGCTATTCAAAAGAACATCTTTATCGGCAAAAAGGTTAACTTTTTCCAGAGCAACAGGAATGTTATCAAACCCCAGGATCTTATAATACTGGAGTACAGTTTTTAAATCTTCAATTATATCTTTATGTCTATTTTTCATGGATACTGTCAGGATTTAATATATCTTAACGTTCTCCCCACTTTAGCTTTGTCCTTAATATACCAAAATAATCACGTTCAAAAGGAATCAGCAGTCTTGTCTTGTAATCTGCCTTGTTAATTTCTATAACATCATCCATTCTTATGGGGAAATCCTTCTGTCCGTCGAGCGTCACAAAAACATCTTCGCTAAGAGATTTGAGGACTACCTCAATCTTAAAATCATTCGGCACTACTATTGGTCTGTTGGTCAAAGTATGGGAACATATCGGGGTTATAATAATACTGTCTAGAGTGGGATAAAGTATCGGGCCACCTGCAGAAAGAGAGTATGCTGTAGAGCCTGTTGGAGTAGAAATTATCAGGCCATCAGCCTTGAAAGTAGTTACATAAGTATTATTGATATAAGCCTCGAGATCTATAATCCTGGCAAGAGCACCCTTGGTAATCACAATATCGTTAAGAACCGTATATTCTGCTACCTTTTCACCATCCCTGATATTCTTAGCGGTCAGCATTAAACGTTCCTCAATAATGCAATCTCCTGAGAGCATCTTTTCAATAGCTTCGTATATTTCATCCCTGTTTACCTCTGTTATAAAACCCATACTCCCCAGATTTATTCCGAGTATCGGAATGCCCTTACCAGCTACAAGTCTGCTAACATTAAGCATTGTTCCATCACCGCCAAAGACAATGACCACATCTGCCATCAAAGGTATTTCAGTCCTCAAGAAACCCTTTAAATTAATTTTTGTAGCAGTCTCCATATCCAGGTATACCTCACAGCCTTTCTGCTTTAGCCATGGCAGAAGATCTTTCAGTATCTCTTGCGGCTCGTCTCTCTCAAGCTTGCAGATTATTCCAATCTTTTTCATCTATTCCCTCGATAGTTATTTCTCTCTGGTCCCTATCCTTGGGCTCTATTGCTACCTTTATTATATGTCCGGTCAGACCATCTTCAGCCTTTTCAGCCCATTCTATAACTGATACCGAATCATCTCTGATATATTCCCATATGCCGGTATTATCCAGGTCATTGCCCTTCTCTACCCTGTACAGATCTATATGGAAAAAAGGCGGGTCACTCTGATATTCAGTAATTATAGTAAAACTGGCACTTGTGATATCACTTCTGCTAATGCCAAATGCAGAAGCAATTCCTTTCACCATTGTAGTCTTACCTGATCCCAGTTCTCCATACAATCCTGCCACATCTCCAGCCTTTAAAATCTTCCCCAATTTAAAACCTATATTTTCAGTATCATCAGGACTGTTGCTTATTAATTTCACTCATAATTCCCTTGATAATATCTATTTTCCCAATAATACCAACAATCTTCTCATCACTCAAAACCGGCAAAAGATGAACCCTTTTCTCTGATATTATTGTTGCGATATCCTGCAAAGGAGTTTCAGGATTAACGGTTATGACATTTTTTGTACATATCTCCTTTACGGTAGATGCAGATATGCGTTTTATCTCATCTTCTACAGACTTAAAACCTTCAAGAGGTATCATTGCATCAAACAATCTCAGCATTGTAGGGATATGAAACCGCTTGTTCTGTCTTATCAGATCATTTTCTGTGACAATTCCCACAAGCCTATTATCAGCATCCAGTACAGGAGCACCGCTTATGCCTTTTTCTATTAAAAGCTTCCCGAGTTCCTCAACAGTTGACTCTGGTGATACAGTTATCACATCTGTTTCCATTATATCTTTTGCCTTTAACATCTGATCCTCTTTAATTTTTCTAATGATTTTAACATGTTATAAAGGGAAGTGTGAAGTAAAATTTTAAAAATGCCTGTCAGATATCGATATTCCTGAATTGCTTAAACAGTATATAGCCTGCCCAGATAAAAGTAATCATCATTAATAAAATGCCTGTTTTATAAGCTATATTAGCAAGTAAGTGGTCGTACTGGAGCAAACCCAGTTTTCTCAGAATAAATTCCCAGTCATGGTAGTCTGGCACATCTCGGCCCGTAACACCGCCCAAAAGAATCAACCTCAGATCCCTTGCATCATTAATATAAGGAGCAAGATCCATAAAACTTTCCCCGAACCACCATAGCGATACTGATGCAGCAAATGTATCACGGGTCTTAACAATAAATACGATCAAACATATTAGAGGTATTAATAGCTGTAGAAGACTTCCACCAAGTACAGACATAAACTGCCCGAAAGGTCTGAAAATTATATGTCCAGCCTCGTGGAAAGGAAGGTTAACGAGATGCATAAAACTCATGCCAGTGTAATTACTCTCTATCGAGGCGAGGATAAATTTCCAGCCCCAGATGAAGATAACCAGAAAAATAAGTACTCTCCCTCCAAAATAAAATGGATTTACTTCTGGCTCAACATAAAGGAAAAAATTTTTGATGAAGGCTATAATACTAAATCCTTCGTTTTCCTCTTCTATTTCTTTTGTATCCGCAGGCTTAATAGTTACGGTCTTTTCTGAAAGCATCTTTTGATAAACTGAATATTTTTCAAAAACAATCCCACATCTGGGACACTCCAGGCTCCCCTCATGCTGCTCGAATTTACATTTAGGACATATCATAATTGCCTCAAACCCCGGGTATAAAACCCAGCCACTTCTTGGTATCACTAGTAAAGGCCTGTGATCTCAGATCTATGAATTCATCAACTCCCGGGACTCCTTCATGTGGTTTAAAAGAACCTTCAAGGGCATGTTGATAATCAAGAGAGAGTTCGAGTTTCGTGGCTGCACATGAAAACAGAAAGGCAAATATGAAAAATAAAAAGAACTTTTGCCATATTTTGAATGCTGTCATCCAAACCTGTAATACTTTTTCACATCCATATTTATCTTCCACGTACAGGACATACCTGCAGGAAAAGTAACCAGATCACCTTTGCCGATCTTTACAGGTTCTCCACCATCAGGAGTAACAATCACATCACCTTCAAGAAAATAGCATGTCTCCTGCTCATCATAGGTCCATGGGAATTCAGATGCTTTCTTGGTCCATATTGACCATTTAAAAACGCCTAACTTCTTTAATCTATCTTCATCAGGACTATGCTCGATTTTAATATCTTTCATTTCTGCCTCCAAATAATACTAAAGACAAACTGAATTATCGTATAAACAAATGCACCCTGGTTGCATAGATGTAACCAGGATACAAATCAGGTATAGTTATCTAATATAGTAGCCTGAAACCCGCCACTTGCCATCCTTACATAACTTAGGAGTAACCGTCTCAATAGTTGACTTCTTGTTCTGGAATGACGACTCAAACTGTATAATGACATATTTCCCATCAGGAACACCTGGCATAGATGTTTCGTATTTCTTTGATTTAAGGCTCCTTGAAATCAGTTTCCCCAGCGGAGTTCTGAATGCATTCATTGATCCCAGCCACTGCTCCTTTGGAACCACATTTCTAAAAATTTCTGCAGCCTCATCCCAGCTCTTTCCGTACTCACCATTATCGATTAATTGAAGCCATTGCCTGGCAGAGGCCAAGGCAGCGTTCTCTTCAGCCTCTCCGGCCTGCGATAATGAACTGAATAAAAAAATGTCCGATAAAGCAAAAATTAAAACGGTTAGGAACTTATTCTTCATTTTCCCTCCATTCAATAAAGTTTAATTTCATAATTTTTACACAGTAAAAAAAGCCCTGCCCTTTTTACGGGATTTTCTTAGAGAAAATTATATTATTTAGTAAACAAAAAATAAAGATGAAAGTAGGATCAATTTTAACTTCTTTAAATTTTATAACAAAGAGATATAAGAAAAGTATGAATTTATAAATTTTGTAATATTAATCACAGAATTTTACAGAATTTTATTCAATACTGTTTAGTAATTGTAAAATCATTCATAAAAAAAGGATTTATTTTAATATAATTGCCATTGGAGGTATGATGAAATCTGTCAAATTCTGGAGAACGGAAATAAAACAGCTTTCTTTGACTGAAAGAATATTTTTTAGGGATGCTATTCAGACTCTGTTCTCTTGGGAGGTATTAAAAGAGGAATACTCAGAACTTGACTTAATTATGAGAATACTAAATTCAGAAATAAGGATTATTCAGATTAATCCCTCAGAAGACAAAGCTAACATCGAAAGTGACAGAATATTGGCGAGAAAGAAAATTTACAATAATTATATTCATTAATTAACTCATGAAGAAAGTTTTTACTGCTTTATTTATTTCAATCTAAAAAATGAAATAAGGAGTTACAAGGCAGATTTTTGAATTTCTATAATTAATTCTTTAATTCTATTTTTTAGTGCATTATCCAGGTCTATAAACATAAAACCAATACCAACTCCTTCCTGAATGTGTTTAACCTTCGACTTAAGCTCCAGTTTTTGATTTCCAAATTGAAAAAATATTTTAACTATTTCGCCAAGATTAAAGCTATGATCTGTATAAGCGTATAATCCACCTTCATTTATATCAAATGCTTTACAGACTATCGTGTCGTTAATCAGCAGATCTAAGTTACAATGAACCCTCTCTTTTATCCTGCGCCTCTTTTTTGATTCTTTTATCATCGCCTCGATTACGGTTAAAAATATTTCTCGCTTAAATATACACTATTTTAGGCATGCTGTAAACCCTGTTGAAGAATATCTCGGAAGCGTACCAAGGTTCTTAATTTTTAATATCAAACTTATCCCTCAATTCATCACCTAATAGATTAAAGCAAAGCGCAGTAATTGCTATCATAATACCCGGTGAAAAAACCATCCATGGCGCTGAGTTGATAAATGCCCTGTTAGCACTTATCATCGAGCCCCACGTGGCAGTAGGAGGCTGTGCCCCGAGTCCGAGAAAGCTCAGCGCTGCCTCTGTCAGTATATATCCTCCAAGTTTGAGCCCTGTAATGACAAAGGCAAGCGGTATGCATATCGGCAGGATATGTACGAAAATAATTCGTGCATTACTGCATCCCAAAGCCTTTGCAGCTTCTACAAAAGATGATTCCCTTAAAGACAGGACATGTCCCCTGATAAGTCTGGCAAAAGATGCCCAGCCTACAGCTGAAAGTGCAATCATAACAGTATATATTCCCGGAGGGAATATAACGGATACACCTATTGCAAGAAGTAGTGCAGGGAATGCGAGTATTAAATCGACAACAGCCATAAAAAATGTATCCAGTTTTCCGCCAAAATATCCTGACAGCAAACCAATTAAAAGGCCTATTCCCATAGATAATAATGCAGCTATGACAGATATGCTTATTGATATTTTTCCACCATGCAGGACTCTTGCTAGTATGTCCCTGCCCTTGTTATCCGTACCAAGAGGATGTTTAATCGACGGCGGCTGTTTCAGGCTATCAAGGTCTATTGCATCAGGATCATAAGGGACTATAAACGAAGAAAAGATCGATAAAGTAAAAATAAATATTATAATCCCTGCATATATCTTACCTATCAGTCCCATGAATCCTCACAGTTAAATAAAATTATTATTATCCAAATCCATTGATAAGCAATGCTGTTTTGAGCGACTTCGATATTTTTTGGTTACAGTTCTTAGCGAAATGAAGCGGCCACAGCATCGAGTGTCTGAGTCCCGATACTTCGGGGCGAGTTTCAAGGCTGTAGCGGAATGAGCTCTAGAACTGTCTAAAAATATCTTTTTCAAGCGAAAAATAGTATTGCTTATCATGTTTTAAGTATATAGATTTGGGTATTATTTGATCCTATCATTCTTTATTTGCCTTCCTCTATCCTCACTCGCGGGTCAATATAGTGATAAATAATATCAACCAAGAGATTCACCAGGACAAAAACCACTGTCCCGACTATTATGCAACCCATTATGACGGGATAATCACGCTTTATGATTCCCTCCATTGTGAATCTGCCTATACCATCCCATCCGAATATTGTCTCGGTGAGAACGGCACCGTTAAGGTAGCTTCCAAATTCAAGACCGATTACAGTAACAACCGGAATAAGGGCGTTCTTCATGACATGCACGATATTTATGCTTTTTTCCTTAATGCCTTTAGACCGCGCTGTTCTGACATAAGGCATATCTATAACATCAATTACTGTAACTCGTGTAACCCTGACAAGCGTTGCTATTGCAGGGAAAGCCAAGGTCAATGCAGGGAGCAGAAGATATCTTATATCACCTGTTCCCGATGGCGGTAAAAGCTTTAACCTGAGGCTGAAAAAAAGCATCAGCATAAGACCGCTCCAGAACACTGGTATGCTCAGCCCCGTAACAGATAGTCCTGATATCAACCTGTCAGTAATCTTATTCTTCTTAAGGGCAGATATGAATCCGAGCAGGATACCAAGAGGAGTAGCTATAAGCATTGCACCTAATGCCAGCTTCAGGGTATTAGGGAATTTGTCCATAATATCGTCCAGAACCCTTCTGTTGGTGTAGTAAGACCTTCCCATCTCACCTCTTATCAGAAGTGAAAGATAACCAAGATACTGCCGCACAATCCCTTTATCAGAACCTATTTCATTCCTAATCTTCTCTATTATCTCTGGGCTGGTCCTTTCACCAACCATACTGTATACAGGATCCCCTGGAAGTGCCTTGGTCAGTGTAAATGTTATTAAGGTGATTCCAAGCAGAAGGGGGATAAGAAGCAGGGTTTTCTTTATTATATAAATTTTCAAAAGGATACCTCTGTGCCTTTATCCATACTGTAGATTGGATAAATTCTGTAATTCTTCAGGTTTGTTTGTCTTAGGGTAAAGTCTGTCCTGTGCCAGAAGAGCACCCATGGTGTCTCTTCTGTTATAATCTTTTCTGCCATCATGTAAAAATAGTTTCTATCTTCTGGATTCAATGCCTTCTGTCCTGCTTCTATAAACCGGTCGACTTCCTTATTCGTATATCTTGTTCTGTTTCCGCTTGCTCCGTGGTTGGATGAATGAAATAATGGAAATAAAAAATTTTCGGGGTCTGGATAATCGGCCCACCAGCTTAACCAGAACATATCAGGTATCCCGTCGTTAATGGCAGCTTTATATGCGCTCCATTCGAGCTGTTTGATATTTACTTTCAGGCCGACCTTCTCTATGTACGACTGTATGATTTCAGCCATATCTACGACTTCACGGTCCGAGGTTATATAAAAATTTATTTCAGCATCTTTCTTTCCCAATCTTTTTACTATTTTCCTGGCCTTCTCAGGATCATATGTATTAATAACTTCCAGTTCCCATTTTCTGAGAACATCCGGGACAGGACCTGCTGAAAGCCTCCCCCTGTTTTCATAGAATGTTTTTAATATTTTATCCCTGTCGATAGAATAAGAAACTGCCTTTCTGAGATCAATATTGTCAAAAGGCTGTCTAGAACAGTTTAAGCCGAGATAGTATGTATTTAATCCATTAATAGAGGAAATCAGATTTTTCCATTTATGGGAATCTTTATATTTAGAATAATCTGATGCAGGGATGGTAATTACATCAAGATTGCCAATCTCAAACTCTGTAACCGCTGTCAGTTCCTCAGGAATTATCCTGTAGATGATACCATCTACTTTTGGTTTATCAAAAAAATAGTTACTGTTTCTTATCAGTTCTAGCTTGTTGTTATGCTCCCATTTTTTTAATATAAAAGGTCCCGTACCTACAGGATGAGTTGAAAAATCAGCACCCCATTTTTCTACCTCTTCATCTGGAACTACATAAGCAGCAGTCATTGTTAGAAGGTTCAGAAATGGCGAGAACGGCTCTTCAAGTCTTATTTTTATTGTATATTTATCTAAAATCTCAATGCCTTCGATATCCTGACTTTCTCCGTGTACATATTCTCTTGCACCCAAAATCTTATCTAAAACCCATGTATTTGGAGAACTCCCTTCAGGGTCAAGAATACGTTTAAAGGAATACTTGAAGTCATAAGCCGTAACCTCCCGTTTATTAGTAAATAACATGCCTTTCCTAAGATAAAAAATATATGTTGTCCCCCCATCTTTTACCTCCCATTTTTCTGCAATATCAGGAACAACGTTCAGATTATCATCAAGTTTTACCAGACCATTGAAGATCTTTGCAGAGATAAAACCGCCTGTCACATCAACTATGAAGGCAGGATCGAGAGTGGTGGGATTAGAATCCAGTCTTAAATAGATATATCCATCAATCCTGTTCTGTGAAGAACAGCTATTGAATAACGTAAGAAAAAACAGGATTACATAAATATGAATAATCCGTCTTAGTGTCTTACGTATCAATATCTCAGAAATGCACCGATAGAGCCGGTTTTTATAAATTTGTCATTTCCGTATATAACTTCAACAGAGGCACCCTGTTCAATCGCTTTCTGTGCTGCAAGATCAATAATATAATCAACCTTTTGCATAATAGTTTTGCAATAAGGGCATTTATATATATTCTGTGATGTTATTAATCCGCATTTTGGACAGGAATACCCGGAGGCCCTGTAATCTTTATTAAAAAGTAGTCTCATTACCCTTCCCTCCTGCAGTGCTGCCAGAACATCATCAATTCCCAATACAGCATTACCAGTCTTCATGGCCCTGGTCAAAAGTTCATCGACAGTAAAATCTTTTTCTGTATTCTCATATCTGTAGATTACAGGCTGAACCCTCGATAAAACATCATTAATATTAGCGGATATGCTGACATTAAATGTACCAATGATCTTTTCGGATATCCTTCTTGTAAACTGTGACTTTGCCTTATGCAATGCCTCCTCTGTACCGCCTATTACAAGGCGGCTTATGTCACCGGTTGAAAGCATATTCTCGAGCTGTCTTATAACATCCTTTATATGGAGACCTATGTGATAATCAATATGTCTTTTGAAGCTGCTTTCTGACAGACTGAACCATCCGCCTTTTTTATGCTTACCTGGAACATTCTTTGTAAAGACTTCCCTGTATTCCTCTATCTCCCCAAGATGAACTGCAAAAAGACGTGCAAATTCTTTGTCGATTATCATTGCTGCGTACTTCTGATGTCTGTCAATTATATCAAGCAGCGGCTTAATGTATGGTGTTTTATCAATTATAATTTCATTATTCAGTTCTACAGAAAGATGAAACTCCCTCCAGAAGTCATTTCCGGTCGAACTTAATATAGCCAGTCCTTTTCTGAAATTCCTCTTGTTGGCAAGAATATAGGAACCTATATTTTCAATATCAGGCTTCAACTTCTTTATTGAGGTCTTGTCGAGTCTTTTCATTGCATTTCTCAGCATATTTTTTATGTGTATTATGTAATCTCCTTTTACATTCGAAACAGGGTCCACATTGAGATAACAGCTTATAAAGTAATTATCATTGCCTTTCACTTTTGCTATTTTTGTAATCTCTTCGCGATTAAGCATTTGCTCCTCCTTCTATACTTCTAATAATTTCAAAGACAGAAATAAAGAGAGCCATGATTAGAGGCCCGATAATTAATCCAATAAGACCGAAAAGCTTTATGCCTCCAAGCACACTGAAAAAAATTATTATCATTGGCATCTTTGTCCGGCTTCCTATTATTATAGGCTTAAGAATATTGTCGACCATGCTTATAACAAGAACACCGTATATAAAGAGCCCTATTCCATGCGTATAGTTTCCCTGAACTACAAGACATACAGAATGGGGTCCCCATATAGAAAAGGGCCCCATAAAAGGCACAAATGACATCACCGCCATTGCAATTCCCCAGAGGACAGGTGATGATATGCCAATAAAATAAAATCCGAAACCGCCAAGCACACCCTGAATAATCGCAACAAGAATCCCGCCGTATACGGTAGATACAACCATATCATTTACCTGGGAAGCCAGTTTATCTTTTTGAGCCTCACTGAAAGGCATATAATTTTTTGCTTTTGAAAGAAAACCCGGTCCGTCTTTAAGTAAGAAAAAAATAGTGAAGATCATGAAAATGAAGTTAACGGCGACGGATATTATGTTAGTTACCTTTATCGAAAGGTTTTCTACAAGACCCGTACCGATCTTTGTAATATTTTCGATAATTACCTCTTCTGTAGGCAGATTTTCGACACCCACGTATGAGCCAACTTTCTCAAAGAAGTTCTGAAATTGAGGGCTTTCGAAAAATTCCCTGATAGAACCAAGCCTTCCTTCACTTATATCCGAAATTATACCCTTCAATTCTTCTATTAGCAGAATTGACAGATAAGTGAACGGGACGATTATTATAATCATTATCATTAGTATCGTTATTACAGAGGCCAGCGATTTAACTTTTACGTGTTTGGCTATGTACATATAAACGGGGTAAAAGATAATAGAAAAAACTATTGCCCAGGCAATAGCAATAAGGAAAGGACTCATTATTTTATATGTCAGATAACCGAGCAGGACAAGCAGAAATATAAGCATTATGGAGTAGAATCTGCTAGTCGTCATGGCAAATCGGTTCTCTTCTTTTCGCCTCTGCAGAATTCACTTTCCCGTGAGAGCCGCGATTTGGACGGCACGGAACAGACCGATGAGGCATTAATAAAAACCTCAAAAACTTTCCCTGAAATATAATTATCAATTCTTTCCGGATGCCACTGGACACCCATAAGGAAACTATAATGCTCAAGATAAAAAGCCTCTATTATGCCATCCGGTGCAAATGCAAAAGGTTTTAGTCCAGAACCTGTATTTTTTATCGCCTGATGGTGGGTGCTGTTTACCTCATATTCGCCTCGTTCTAAAAATGGATTATAAGCAATATTTATGAGATGCCTGCCATTTTTGTGATTGAGAGACTTAATTAACTGAATACCAATATCCTGATAAAGAGACCCCTTAAAAAAGACATTTAAAAGCTGCATTCCGTAGCATATCCCGAGAACAGGCTTGCCTATTTTTATTATCTCATTTAAAAGGGAAATTTCAAAATTAATTCTTCTGCCCTCTTCAAGCCTGTTATGAAACCACTCTTCTTCATTATAAAACGAGGGATTTATATCCCTTCCCCCGGGTATAATTAGACCGTCAAAATGCTCTGAAATTTCAATCACGTTCATACCTGGAGACAGAAAAATCGCAGATCCTCCTGCCTTTTCAACAGCTTGAATATATAATTCGGGATATTCAGGAAGTTTTTTGCCTGTTCCTGAGGTAATGCCTATTAATGGCAGAGCAAAGTTTTTCATTTTATTATTATAATATTATTATAATTATAAAGAGCCAGATTGCAAAAGTGCAGTAGAATAGCAGTTTTTTTTAAACGGCTGCGCCAATTTGCTAATTTTCTACTACGCTATATTTTACCAGTTTCCTTGAAATATTAAGGATATTAATTTAATATTTTATTATTATGTTTGAGATATTAAAGAAACTTATCGGAACAAAGAATGAAAGGGAGATTAACAGGCTATTACCCATTGTCGAGCACATTAATTCACTGGAATCAGTTATCTCAGGCCTTTCGGACTCCCAGCTAAAGGAGAAAACATCAGATTTCAGGAATCGCCTTGAAGCCGGAGAAACACTCCTTGATATTCTTCCCGAGGCCTTTGCAGTTGTAAGGGAAGTCTCAAAAAGAACCCTTAAAATGAGACATTTTGATGTTCAAATCCTTGGAGGAATAGTGCTTCACGAAGGGAAAATAGCTGAAATGAAAACCGGTGAAGGCAAGACCCTGGTTGCCACCCTATCTGTTTATCTGAATGCCCTCGAAGGCAAAGGTGTTCATGTAGTTACCGTTAACGATTACCTTGCAAAAAGAGATGCCCAGTGGATGGGTGCCATATATAACTTTCTCGGTCTAAGTGTGGGGGTCATTGTACATGGACTTACTGACGAAGAAAGGCAGACGGCTTATAATTCTGACATTACCTATGGAACTAATAATGAATTCGGATTTGATTATCTCAGAGACAACATGAAATATGATTTCTCACAATTCACCCAGAGAGAGCTTAATTATGCGATTGTAGATGAGGTCGACAGCATTCTGATTGATGAAGCCCGTACACCACTTATAATATCCGGGCCCTCAGAAGAATCCACAAACAAATACTATAAAATTGACAAAATTATACCCAGACTTAAGAAAGATGTTGATTATACTTTAGATGAAAAGGCCAGAACAGCCATACTGACCGAGGAAGGCAACATCAAGGCAGAAAAACTTCTCGATGCCGGCAACCTGTACGATCCATCAAATATCGAACTCGTACACCATATACTCCAGGGACTCAAAGCCCATACCCTGTTTAAAAGAGATGTCGATTACGTTCTGAAAGACGGTGAGGTAATAATCGTAGACGAGTTTACAGGGAGGCTTATGCCCGGAAGACGCTGGTCTGACGGACTGCATCAGGCAGTTGAGGCAAAGGAAGGGGTCAAGATAGCAAGTGAAAACCAGACTCTTGCAACCATAACTTTCCAGAACTATTTCAGGATGTACAAGAAACTAGCCGGGATGACAGGTACTGCTGAAACAGAGGCTGAAGAATTTGCAAAAATATACAACCTCGACGTAGTAGTTATACCTACAAATGAACCCATGATCAGAAATGACAATCCGGACATGATTTATAAGACTGAAAAAGGCAAATTCAATTCAGTCATAAATGAAATAGAATCACTGCATAAAAAAGGACAGCCTATACTTGTAGGTACAATCTCAATTGAAAAATCGGAGCTTATCAGCAGCCTGCTAAAGAAGCGTGGCATTAAACATTCTGTTTTAAATGCAAAATATCATGAGAAAGAAGCAGAAATAATAGCTCAGGCAGGAAGAAGTTTTGCTGTCACAATAGCGACGAATATGGCAGGAAGGGGAACAGATATTATATTGGGCGGCAACCCTGTTGGTGTGACTAAAGAAATGCTCAATAACAAGCAGGATTATTCTGATGAGGACTGGGAAAAAGCAACCGAGGAAGCAGAAAAGAGATGCACTAAAGATAAAGAGAAAGTGTTAACATCAGGCGGGCTATTTATATTGGGAACTGAAAGACACGAAGCCCGCAGGATTGACAACCAGTTAAGGGGACGATCTGGAAGACAGGGAGACCCTGGAGCCTCCCGTTTTTATCTCTCTTTAGAAGACGATTTAATGAGAATATTCGGCTCAGATAGAATTTCTGGTTTAATGGGACGTCTAGGTATGGACGAAGATATACCGATTGAGAACAGGATGGTTACAAAGGCTATCGAAAATGCACAAAAAAGAGTTGAATCCCAGAATTATGACATAAGAAAACATCTCCTTGAATATGATGATGTAATGAACAAACAGAGAACCGAGATATATGACTTCAGGAGAGAAATATTAATAGGGGTTACCCCGAAGGAAAGAATTTTTTCCATGGTCGATGAAATTATTGACGAAATTATGTCCATTTACTGTAATGACGAAAGAAGTCACCAGGAATGGGACGTAAAAGGGTTGAAAGATGCAGTTTATGGCTTCTTTTCCATTTCTTTAGGAAATCTTCCTGAGGATTTAAAGGCACTTAAAGAGATGCTTTCATCTGAAGTCAAAAAATCTTATGAGAAAAAAGAGGCAGAAATAGGCAATGATATGATGCAGTACCTGGAAAAGATGATAGTGATTCAGGTTGTTGACTCACAGTGGAAAGATCATCTGCTGGCCATGGATCATTTAAAGGAGGGTATAGGGTTAAGGGGTTACGGGCAGAGAGACCCCCTGGTTGAATATAAAAAAGAAGCTTTTGACATGTTTTCAGATATGTCAGGAAGAATATCATCTGAAATTGTTACGAGGCTCTTTAAAATACAACTTCAAAAAAATCAGGAAGCTACAATAAAGTCTCATACTAAAAAGGTTAAACTTACATATAACAGGGGAGAAGGCGGTACAGCTGTGAAAACGGTTTCAAGGGGTAAAAAAATAGGCCGCAATGAACCATGCCCCTGCGGTAGCGGAAAGAAATTTAAGAGATGCTGTGGAGTAAATGGCTAAGATATTTTGTATAGGCAGCAATATCATTACTAAGGAACATCAGGAGATACTTGTATCAAAGAATACCAGCATAGTTAAATTCAATTCCATCGGTAATTTAATATACAGGTCTGAGGACAGGCCTAATTTGATTATAGTAGATAAAAAACAGAGTTCAGATTCGTCATTTTCAGAATTTCTAAAAAAATTCAAGGACATACCAAAGATTGTTATTTCCAGCGATCATTCTTTCAGGGGTCTTTCTCTCTGGTCTAAATCCGCCCTGACCTTTCCTGTAACTAATCCATCTCCAAAAGAACTCAAATTTTTTGCTGAAAAGGCATTAAAAGAAAAGAATCTTGCTGATGAACATATAGAACTGAAGAATAGTCTCTTCCACTTAAGGCAAGAACTCAATTTTTACCAGGAAGTCAGCAAAACACTAACATCATCGCTTGAGCTTAATGAGATTCTCTCTAATATAATGAAAAAGGTAAAAAAACTTATAAAGGCAGAAACCTGGTCTATTCTTCTTCTTGATGAAGAAACAGGAGAACTTTATTACGAAAAAAAGCCATCCAGTAAAAAAGATAAAGAAAAAATTAGAAAAATTAGATTAAAAGTAGGTGAAGGAATTGCCGGTTGGGTTGCACAGGAAGGCATCCCGGTTGTAGTGCCCGATGTTTCTGTTGATCCAAGGTTCAGTTCAAAAGTTGATAAAAAAACGAACTTCAAGACTAAATCACTTATGTGCATCCCGATAAAAAGTAAAGGGAATGTTCTCGGTGTCATTGAAATCGTAAATAAAACAACAAACGAGCCTTTTAGCAAAGAGGACCTTAATTTTATGATGAGGCTAGTTGACCAGGCTGCAATTGCAATAGAAAGGGCATCACTTTATCAAAAAATGGCTGAACTGTCCATAACAGATGACCTTACAAAACTTTTTAATACCAGATATCTGGACAGAACATTAGAGATAGAGTTAAACAGGTCGAAGAGATACAATACATCACTAGCATTGATATTTATGGATATTGACTATTTTAAAACAATCAATGATAACTATGGTCATCTGATTGGCAGTAAAGTCCTTGTTGAAGTAGGACAGCTTCTAATTAAAAGTTTAAGGTCTATTGATATAGTAGCAAGGTACGGAGGAGATGAATTTGTCATAGTTCTCCCTCAAACGTCACCTTCATACTCTGTACAGATAGCCGAGAGATTAAGGAAGTCCATTGAACAAAATGTATTTCTTAAAAAAGAAGGGTATTCACTCAGGTTTACCGCCAGTTTTGGGGTAACATCTTATCCAGAATGTGCAAAATCAAAAGAAGATCTTTTACGGCTGGCCGACGAGGCCATGTATAGGGTTAAATATCAGACAAGAAACGGTGTTTATGCTATAGTATAAAAATGGCACTTTTTAATTACGCTACCAAAGAAATTACCCTTAAAATTGTTTATTACGGCCCTGGATTAAGCGGGAAGACAACAAATCTTCAATATCTGCATGCTACTCTTAATCCAGAGACAAAGGGCAAGCTACTTTCTCTTTCCACAGAGGCTGATAGAACACTCTTCTTTGACTTTCTGCCAGTTGAAATCGGGAAGATAAGGGACTTCTCCATCAGGTTTCAACTTTATACAGTACCTGGCCAGGTCAGATATAATGCAACCAGAAGGGTTGTTCTTAAAGGTGCAGATGCTATTATTTTTGTAGCTGATTCTCAAGCCGAGATGAAAGAGCAAAATATTGAAAGTCTCGAGAACATGATAGATAATCTCCACTCCAACAATATTAATCCTGACGAAATCCCGATCATTCTTCAATACAACAAAAGAGATCTTAAAAATATATTGTCTATCGATGAACTTAATAATGATATTAATTCAAAAAATTATCATTATTTAGAATCCTCAGCCATTAACGGTACAGGAGTGGAAGATTCCTATAAGTTAATTACTAAACTTCTGCTCAAAAATATCTCAAGGAAACACAATATAGAAATTCATACGGCAAAAGAAGAGAAAGAAATAAAACAACCTGAAGTTGTTCCTGAAACAGTTGCATTTGAAACATCAAATCTCAAAACACCCGAATATTCAACTGTACCCGAATCAAACGATGAAATGTTAATTGAAACAAATGAGGAAGCTGTTCCTGAATATAATCTGGAAGCAGAAGCAGAAAACATCGAATCTGATTACGACTATAATCTGAAAAAAGAACGTGATTTCTCAGATAAAGCTGAAGAGGCACTTGAATATTCAGAATTTGAAGAATCTGAAGATTTACTAATTCCCAAGCCAGATGAGGAGATGATCATTGAACCAAAAAAAGAAGCTATTACCGGATATAATCTGGATGCAGAAGTAGAAAAAATCAAAGCAAAATACGGTCACTACTATAAAAAAGAAAGTAATCTCGCAGCTAAAGCTGAACAGGCTGTTGAATATTCAGAACTCAAAGAATCTGAAGATTTACTGATTCCCGAGCCGGATGAGGAGGTGGTCATTGAACCAAAAGAGGAAGCTGTTGCTGAACACGATCCGGATACAGAAGCAGAAAGCATCGAATCAGGTCAAGATTATGATTTGAAAAAAGAAAGCGATTTCTCAGATAAAGGAGAACAGGCTGTTATTAAGGAAGTTCCTGTTATACCTATAGAAAAGATAGACAAGATTGTGAACGAGCTTGAGGAAATTACCAAGATTCTTTCATCTTTTGCAGATTCCGTTTCTACACTGAATAGTTCCATGTCTAATATTAATAATGAAATTATAAAGATTAAAGAGATTAAAAAAGAACAGATAGAGACCAATATGCTTTTGAAAAACATAATCAATTTTATAGATAATCTGAAAATCAAGAAAAAATGGTTTAAACTGTGATACTTCCTGATGATTAATTGTCTTTCTATAGCATGTATTCTGCAAGGTTAATTTTATATTTATTTGGATCTAATGTTTTTATAATTGACCGTATGTAGTTACCCCCATCATCCTTTTCGGTAAGATCAATAATATGCCCTTTAACCCTGCTTCCTTTATTGTTTGTAATTATCATTACACGTGGCCTGGATACAAACAGCTGATTGCTTTCATAAACGAGTCCCATTTCTTTTGAGTCCAGCATTACAAGTGTCCCTATAGGGTATACGCCCACCATATTAATGAAAAATTTAAACAAAATCGGGTCAAGCTGAGTGCCTGTCCTTTCCATCATAATGCTAAGAGCCTTATCAGGAGACATGGGAATCCTTGAATACACCCTTGAAGAAGTCATTGCATCGTACTGGTCTGCCAGGCTCACAATCTTACTAAAAAAATCTAATTCTGTATATTTTCTAGCTTTAGGATAACCGGTAAGATCAAAATACATATGATGTTCAAAGGCAACAATAGCAGATTTGATTGTCAGATCATCCAGCTTTTTCAGTTTCAACAATGCTGTTACTCCCCATACAGGATGCCTTCTTATAATTTTCCAATCACCATCAGAAAATTCTGAAGACTTGTTAAGAATTTCGTATGGTATCTCCATTTTCCCGATATCATGGAAGAGCGCAACCATGCCAAGTTCGGTCAGCATTCTACGGGTCAATCCCAGCCTCTGTCCTAAAGCTACAGAAATTATGCTAACATTTACAGAATGATGATATGTATATTCATCGTAGTCCTTTATTGCGGTCATTCCAAGCAAAAGCTGCTCCTGTTCAAGAATCTGGTCGACCATTGATTCTACTACTCGTTTAGCCTTTTTAATATTTACTTTCTCACCACTCTTAATCTTATTGATTACCCCTCTGTTAAAAGAAACGGCGTTGAAATAAGTCTTTTTGACCATCTTTCTTGGATCTAAAGAATCTTCTTCAACTATCTTTTTGAGTTTTTCAACGGCAATATTTTTTTCTTCAATCATTTTTTCTTTTATTGTATCAAATGGATTTTGTGAAAAAGATGATGTGATGAATACTCGGATAAAGACTTTTATATCATCCGATACTATTTTATGCTTAAAAATAATGCTTCCGATTTCTCTTTTTTTAAATTCTCTGACAAGGAAATCGAAATTAATCAGATGTTCAAGAGGATAGCGTATGCGATTGTCATTTAAATAAAAAAATTCACCTCTTAATTCGATAATAATAATATTTTCATGACTGATTAGACTATTTATAAAAGACACAAATTTATCAATGGCTGAAACAACAGCTATATTATTTGGGTCATGTATCTGGGATGTACGTATAATCACTGAGAGCTGATTTACTATTTCAATCGCACTTTTATGTAGTTCAATATCTCCTTTATCTGCCACGTTCTAACCTCTTAATTGATGTATAGGAGAACTCTTTAAGCAACTTGTTTCCGGATCGTTTACATTTATTAAGAATCGGCAATGCATCTTTATTTCCAGTCAGACCGAGAGAATAAGCAGCACATGCTCTGTTTTCATAATTTTTTGATCTGCCCCAAAAGACACTCTTCTTGATAATTTTAATAAGGAAATTAAACACCTCACTGTCATTCCAGCGAGAAAGAACTTCGAAATATTCTTTCTTCTCATCAAAATCTTTGTCTTTAAAATATTTAGCTGATATTTTATCTATAATTATTCTTTTCCCAGCCTCAGAACCTATGTTACTCAAAGCCTTTAAAGATGCCGATCTTACCTGAATTTCAGGATCATCAAGGCAATCCTTTAAAGACATCAATACACTTGCGCTTCCAAGTTCACCCAGAGCTCTAATAACTTCCTTCTTTACCCTGATATCACCGTGTTTTACTGTTTTTAAAAGATAGTCTACTGCCCTTTTGTCACCGATTTTTCTGAGTATATATATTATATTTCTAACTACATACCATCTTGAGTCATTCAATCCCTTTGAAAGTGCAAGGATATCTTTGGGACCCAGATATACCAGTGCTTCGATTACAACCTTTCTTGCGTGTATGTTCTTAAGCTCACCTAGTATCTTCATAAATGGCGAGATCGAATTTTTATCAAGAAATTTAACAAAATCTTCAAAATCCTTTTCATCTATCTCCTGACCGCTATCAAGTATTTCACCTATAAGGTCTATAATTTTCCTGCTGCCAGCAAACAACATGATTCTTCCTGCATTTTTTTTAAAAGAATCTTCAATATTCTTGTCTTCCATTATCTTTTTAACCCTCTGAAGTATATTAGTTACAATATGAATATCTCCATGAGTTAAAGCAAATTCAATAGTATTCATAATAAAATCGGCATACTCTGAAGATTCCTCTCGACTTTCTGAAGTGTAAAACATCTCAAATAATATGTTCGACAATTTCCCGGTTTTTTCCTGTGACTCCTTTTCTAATTCTTTTAAAAGCAGGGTCAAGTCTTTATCAGTCAGAGAGACTATGGATACATCCTTAACTTCCTCTTCCATACTGAAAGCATCTTCGTATGCCTTGAGTAAATTATCCTCGGTATTTGCTTCTTCCTTCACTTCGAGAGAAGCTTGAGCTTCGTATTCCTCATCATCGGCAAGAAAAGATTCGTCAACAATATACTGTATATTCTGAAAGTCTTTTTCCCAGAATAAAGTAACTATATCGTCATCTAATATTTCCCTCTCAAAATCCAGAGACATTATCATCATAAAATCTGCCATTTCATCAGCAGAGAGCCCTTTTTTAAATGTAATCTCACGAATACCATCTTTGAAGAAAAAAAGGGCAAGATTATCTTCCTTTTCAGGATTGCTATAAACTTCTTCGGAGTCGTAGTAGATATGATTCTGCTTGAACTTTAACTGAAGTTCGTCTTTGTAATGAAAGAAATTCTTGAATTTGTTGAAGCTGTCTTCAAGTGTCTTTACATATATTGGATTGTTATCAGGGTACATTCTCAATATCTTTTTTGATTTCAAGAATGCCTGGATTATTTCTTTAGCTGATTTTAGTTCCTCGTTAATCTCCATCTTTACTCTTCATACCCTCGTATTTATTAAAAAAATCTTCCAGGAAATCTCTATCTTCATCAGCCATATTAATGAACTCTATTCCGATATCGTATTTATTAATATTATCGACTGTATATTCAACACAATTTACAATGCGTCCAACCACTGAAAGTATCCTGTTATCGAAAAATATTTCCATTTCATGATGTGAATCAACATCAAATAAATTCTCTGATTCTACTAACATTCCTGAAAGGCTCATTCTTTTTATATTGTACTCATAGGGGTAGTCTATTTTTACATCATCCACTTGCTTAATCTTAAATCTTACCCCCAGAATTCTTTTTTCTACAGGTTTAATCTTATTCTCATCAATAAAATTCAGGAGAAGATTGGAAGTATCACTTCTTAGATCCATAAATCTCAAGCCTGCCCTGTATACAGGGACCATCTCTCCTGTCTTTTGGGTTTCAGTGTGGTGCAGGATTGACCATACAACACGCCCTCTAAATTTTATGACTTTACTCTTATAGCTTATCTTTAACATATAATCTTTATTGATATTAAGCCTCTTTGTGGTTTCAACTGCAACGCCATCTAGACTTATATTGACAATACTGATATCGGATGAGAAAAGCATATTACCATGAATACCGTCAATATTGTGTCTTTTGTGTCTTCTTTTCTCTTTCTCGTATTCACTCATATTCTTCTAATGCAATTTATCATAAATTATACTCTAATGCCAATTTTATATTTAATATTATCTGAGAATAATCCCTGTGTATCCAACAACGCTATCATAATCACCGCTGACATCTCCCGAGGTCATATATTTAACAAGACGAGCAGAATTAGCACCAAGAAATTTTGATGCAAATATCATTACAGTAGTCGGAAGATAGCCACACATGGATATCTTTTCATTCAGCACAGTTTCATAAAGCCCCTTGGGGTCGAGTTCGAGTATTTTGTCAATTGCCTTTTTATCTTTCTGTCTGGCTATTTTATCAGACAGGTAATGACTCATATCCGTACTTGCCAGAATAATAACAGGATACTCAAGACCCTTTATTGCTTTTGCTATCCCCTCTGCTATTTTAATGCAATCATCAAGGGACGCAGAAAAAATGGCTACCGGCACTATCTTTACATCCTTGGAGAAATAAGCAAAAAACGGAAGTTGAACTTCAAGAGAATGTTCAAATATATGCGCCTTTGAATCCCTTTCAACATTAGGTGTATTAAGAGCAATTCTGCTTGCAAGCTTTCTGTCAATTTCAAATGTTCCAGTTGGAATTTCCCATTCTCCATCGTCCATTAAAGAGACTTTTGGCCCTAACCCGGTATGGTTTGGTCCAAGCATTAAAAATGTTTTAGGAAAGTATATTGAAGAATATACAGCTCCTGCTACCGCTCCTGAGTATATCAGACCGGCATGAGGGACAACTATGCCAATTGCATTCTCTTTTTTTGCTCCTTTATCTATGTATTGTTCTATCTGTTGAGTTAATCGAGAACTTGAACCGTAATAGAATTGACCTGAAACAGCAGCTTTCCTTTTCATTGCACCTCCTGTTCTTCTGGGATACATCAATCTTTCCAAGCGTTCACGCCTTTGTGCAACGAAAATTATTCTTTGAGTTCTAATCGCCCGTTTCGTTCTCCCCGACAAATCCCTGCTCTGTATCGGGACCCAAGAGAGTAAATATTCTGAGGCGTACCATATAAAAAATACGCTTGGATGGAGACTGGTTATCTAAAAAGTCTCCTCAATATCTGCTATATCTACAAATTGTCTATCTGAATAATCCACAAACCTTGTACAATTTGAAAGAAATGTAAGCGGTATTATATCGGTTGGACCATTCCTCTGTTTTGCCACATCGATAATCATTTTTCCTTTAGTTTCTGGATCGTCTTTTGAAGACTCGTCCCTGTAAAGGAAAATGATAACATCAGCATCCTGTTCTATTGCCCCTGATTCCCTCAGGTCAGCAAGTGTAGGTTTTTTTAGTCCTCCCCTTGTCTCAACACCTCTGTTAAGCTGGCTGAGTGCAACTACCGGAACATTTAATTCCTTTGCCAAGGCTTTTAGGGAGCGGGATATCTCTGATATCTCCTGCTCACGAGTATCAAAATTGCCCCTCCCCCTCATTAACTGCAAATAATCCACAATAACCATGCTTAATCCGTGCTCTGCCTTCAATCGTCTTGCCTTTGCCCTCATTTCAAGAACGCTCAAACCTGAAGAATCATCTATGAATATTGGAGAGCTGGCCAGATCGCCTGCAGATTTTGTGAGTTTATGCCAGTCCTCCTTCTTTATAAATCCTTTCCTGATTTTATGCGAGTCTACCATTGCTTCTGAACACAGCATCCTTAAGACAAGTTGTTCTTTTGCCATCTCGAGACTGAATATAGCAACAGGCTCCTTTAAATTTATACCTACATGCTGGGCTATATTAAGACTGAAGGCTGTTTTACCCATTGAAGGCCTGCCCCCTACTATTATCAGTTCACCTTTCTGAAGCCCTGTAGTTAATTCGTCAAGCTCCTTGAACCCTGTGGGGACACCTGTAATAGCATCTTTTCTGTCGTATAAATGCTCAATCATCTGAAAACTATCCTTTATAAGATCCTTCAATGTTACAAAAGACACCTTTATTCTTCTGCCTGATATTTCGAAAATAGTCTTTTCTGCATAGTCAATAAGCTCTTCAGTATCAAGTTCATTTCTGTACACGGTGCTTGCAATATCTGTGACTGAATTAAGAAGACTTCTTAACATAGCCTTCTCTCTGACAATCTTTGAATGAAATCTTATATTGGCAGAAGTAGGAACCATTGTAACGAGTGAAGTGATATACTGGGCACCGCCAACAGCTTCAAAGTCACCTTTTTTCTTCATATGGTCTGTTAATGTAATGATATCTATCATCTCACTCTTATCGAAAAGCTCGGACATGGCAACAAAGATCCTCCTATGAGAATCTTTATAAAAATCTTCCTGGGTAAGCAACTCAAGTGCTGTTGTCAAGGCATTATTATCAATCAAAACAGCACCCAGCACAGACTGCTCCGCTTCAATGTTTTGTGGTGGGAGTTTTTCTAAAGTTGCATCGATCTGTTTCATTATCTTTCAGTTTTATAAATCAGCTGATTCAGACACGACCTGTATCTTAATCTGAGAAGATATCTCAGGGTGCATTTTTATATCCACAGAGTATACACCCAGTCTTTTTATAGGCTCATCAATAATTATTTTCTTCCTGTCAATATCATATCCCTCGGCCTTTAAGGATTCAGCAATATCCATAGTGGTCACCGAGCCAAATAATTTGTCATCCTCGCCTGATTTTGCTTTTATTGTCAGAGTAATCGCTGACAACTTATCTGCTTTTTCCTTTAATGCTTCTTTGATCTTTGAGGCCTTTTTAAAGATGATGTTTTTTTGATGTTCAAACTCTTTTAAATTCTTTGTATTCGCTTCAACAGCAAGTTTTTTAGGGACTAAGTAATTTCTTGCATAACCATCAGAGACATTGACTATATCACCGATATGACCTAGGTTTTTAACATCTTCCTTGAGAATCACTTTCATCAGAACAATCCCCTTTTGCAATTTTTATTAAGTATACCATAATCTAAAAAGACAAAAATATATTTAATCTTTTTATCATGATATTTTTAAAAAAAAATCATTTCCAGGAAAGATAAATTTACCAAATATTTTATTTACTAACTGCTTTACTAATTGGATATTTTAAAAAAATCCTGTTTGCCGGGAATATATAGCTATAAAATCTTAATAGGTTCTGGTGTAAATGTAAGGATAAAAATAATCAGTGCAATCCAGCCTATTTTCTTTCTCTTAGGATCAAGTGGAATCTCTGAATAGATAATCGGCGGATGCCTGAAGCCCAGAATGATAAGCAGAAAAGCCCATATCAACCATCCAGGCCAGAAAAAATAACCAAGCGGTATCATCAAAATAATAAGTATCTTTGAAATATTTTTATGCTTATTCCCGATAAGTGCATATGCAATATGGCCTCCGTCTAACTGTCCAACAGGGATAAGATTCAGCGAAGTTACAAAAAATCCTATCCACCCTGCAAAAGCAACAGGGTGAAGGAAGACATGATAATCATTAGGTATTTTACCAATCACCATTTTTGTCAGTCCTATAAACAAAAGAGAATCTCCAAGTGTAATTGCACCTTTTACTTCTTCCATAGTCATGACTTTTGAATAGGCTAGGCCGATAATAGTGACTAAAATTGACACAATAAAACCGGCTATTGGCCCTGAGGCCCCGATATCCATAAGGGCATTTCTTGTTGTTATTGGCGACTTCATTTTGATAAATGCGCCAAGGGTACCAAATATGGTAGGTGCAGGTATAAAATAAGGAAGGGTAGCTTCAACCCTGTGCTTTTTTGATGCCAGGAAATGAGAAAATTCATGGGCCAAAAGGATAAACAATAAAGCAAATGAAAAGGGAATACCTTTGTAGATCTTAAAGGGCTCTTTAAAAATGTTTATACCATCATGTACAGTACCTACAATTAAAGTAGAAAAAAAAGTAAGTACAAAAAGTATTATATTCATATAAGGAATCTTTTTCATCTTACTATAGTTCCTGTAAGATCATAATCATACGCATCCTCTATTCTTATATTAACAAACCCGCCCTTCCTGACGTTACTATCATGAATCAGGACAACCCCGTCAATATCTGGTGCCTGGGAATATAGTCTGGCAACAGCAATACTGTCTTCAACTTCGTCTACGATGGCCTTAAAAGTTTTCCCTATCAGTTGCATGTTCTTTTCCAGAGAGATAGCCGATTGAATCTCCATTATCTTATTGTATCTTTCTCTCTTTATCCGCTCCGGAACCTGTCCTATCATTTTATGGGCAGGGGTGCCTTCTTCTTTTGAATACCTGAATACACCAAGCCTTTCAAATTTGATTTTATGCACAAATTCGGTCATCTTTTCAAAATCTTCGCTTGTCTCATCAGGAAAACCTACCATTAGCGTCGTCCTGATATTTGCATCAGGGATAGCGTCTCTTATTCGCGAGATCAGGTTTTCGAAATATTTCCTGCTACCGACTCTTCTCATAAGACTAATTATTTTTTCCTCTGAATGCTGAATAGGCATATCAATATATTTGCATACTTTCTTTTCAGAGTTTATTGTCTCAAGGAGTTTATCATTTATTGCCGTAGGATAAAGATAAAGCAAGCGTATCCAGAAGTCTCCGCCAACAGAGGCAATATCTCCGATAAGTCTTGCCAGATTATAACCTTTAATATCCTTTCCATAAGAGGTTATGTCCTGTGCTACCAGTATTAGCTCTTTTTTTCCTGAATTTATGTATTCCTCTGCCTCCTTTAATATATTATCCGGGGCTCTGCTCCTGAATCTTCCCCTTATCTGGGGTATTACACAGTATGAGCAGCCCCTGTTGCATCCCTCAGCAATCTTCAGATAGGCGTATGGATTTCCATTAAATTCTTCGTGTGTAAATCCTCCCTTCCCCCCCCTTACTAAAGTGGGGCGAGATGGTAATTTATCAACCATTTCCTTGCAGTATTCAACTATCTTTTCCTCTTCTCCAAGCCCCCACATGGCATCTATTTCGGGCATCTCCTTTTTCAATCCATCACCGTACCTTTCTGCAAGGCACCCTAAGACAACGATCTTCTTGCCTTTGTCTTTTTCCTTTAATTTTGCTAGGTTCAGAATAGTCTCTATGGATTCCTTTTTTGCATCCTTGATAAACCCGCAGGTATTAACCATTATGATGTCGGAGCCTTCAGGATTGGAAGAATAATAGATGCCCTCACTTTCTAATCTTTTTAAAAGATTTTCTGAATCGACAAGGTTTTTGGGACAGCCGAGACTAATCAGTGAAATATTACCCACGATTAATTCTGACCGTCTTGTAGACTATAAAATAGCTGATTACTGCAGATATGATCCCAATAAAAATCGTACCAATAAAAAATGGTAAAATCAGCTGGCGAAATTCGTCTATTAAACCGAGACAAGTAATGTCATTCCAGTTTATCTCAGGAATAATACTATCAATCTTCATGAACTGGGCTCCTACCCATGTCCCGAAAGTATAAATAGGAATTATCGTCCACGGATTTGTCACATATACCCCTATAAGAGTTGCAACTCTGTTAAGGCTAAATAACCATGCGAATATAATGCCCAGCAGGGTATGTATTCCCAAGAAAGGAGACATACCGAGGAAAACGCCGATAGCAAAAGAAACTGCAATTTTTTGTGGAGACTCTTTAATTGTTAATACCTGTCTAAATCTCTGTTTAAACTGCAAAATGCTGATAACCTCTTATGGATATTTTTTCGATTTTTCCGGTTTCATGAATAAATTCCATATCCGCCCCGGTAATCTCACCTATGCAAAATGCATTAACCTTTTCCCTTTTGGGAGCTGTAAAGAGAATTTCATAATCTTCTCCGCCTCCCAGTGCCAGTTCAATTGGAGACAGATGGAGGTATTCAGCAGCCTTCTTCAGTTCTCCCGATATCGGGATTCTCTCTTTATATATTCTTGCACCAACTTTACTTTCCATGCATATTCTCGAAAGGTCTATAATCAGACCATCACTAATATCTATCATCGAGGTTGCTTTTTGCAAGAATTTTTTCGTATTTCTTGCCTTAGGCATGAGGTGTTTTTTAATCAGTGGCAGAACTATATCCCACTTTAAAAGAAACCTCTCTTTTCTCTTTTTTTCTAATTCAACAGGTTTATTTACCCTCTTCAGAATCTCAAGTCCACATGCAGATTCACCCAGGTAACCTGTAACATAGAGCCTGTCACCTTTTCTTGCACCACTTCTTCTTAAAATCTTAGCTGAATGCCCTGTCAGCACGGCTGATAAAACCACTTTATCAGAAGAGGATATATCGCCTCCGATCAAGGACAGGTTATAGGTCCTTATTGCATCATCTACACCATCGAATAATTTATTGAAAAATCCAATATCAGTATCTTTATTTGTGGCAAAATTAATCAGCAAGAACTCCGGATCGCCACCCATTGCGTATATATCACTCACATTAACTGAGACAAGCTTGAATCCAAGTTGATAAGGTGTAGTCCAGTTTAAATCAAAATGTACACCTTCGATCATCATATCAGTTGTAAGGAGCATATTTTTTTTATTTTTCCTTACAACGGCAGAATCATCACCGATTCCCAGAATAAGACCTTTTGTTTTTTTGCCGAATCTCTTTCTGAGTATTTCTAAGAGGAAAAGTTCTCCAGCTTCAGAAAGCTTCATACCTAATGGCGACATTATGCGCAGATAGAGGCATGTAACCTCTGACTTTGAAAGTTGCTTTAATCATCTATTTTCCGTTTTTACCCCGTTAGAAATTGTTGTTTTTTCTTCTAACCGGGTTTATTTTGCCTGATTTTTATTTTTTTACTATTAGTAAGTGCTACATTTAAAACCTGGTCCATTTTTTCGGCAAATATAAATTCCATATCGTTTTTTATGTATCTTGGGATATCTTCAAGGTCTTTTTTGTTTCTTTTCGGGATTATAACTTTCTTGATACCCATTCTCTTGGCTGCAAGTGTCTTTTCCTTGAGCCCGCCTATTGGGAGCACCCTGCCCCTCAGGGTAACCTCTCCAGTCATTGCTATATTTTTATCCACCGGTTTACCTGTAAAGACAGAAGATATTGCTGTTGCAATAGTAATTCCGGCAGAAGGACCGTCTTTTGGTATAGCACCTGCCGGTACATGTATATGGATATCTGTTTTTGAAAAAACGTCTTCCTTGATTCCAAGGTCTTTAGCCCTTGACCGTACATAACTGAGTGCAGCTTGAGCTGACTCTCTCATAACATCTCCCAGTTGGCCTGTCAGGGTGAGATTGCCCTTGCCCTTCATCGTTGTTGCCTCTATATACATGATATCCCCGCCTGCTTCAGTCCATGCAAGTCCCGTTGAAACGCCAACCTCATCCTTCTGTATCTCTTCTTCAGGCAAAAATTTAGGAACACCAAGGAATTGTTGAATATTTTTTGATATAATCTTAAACTTCTTTTCTTTTCCTTCCGCTATTCTCTTTGCGACTTTTCTGCAGATATTTGCTAATTCACGTTCAAGATTTCTAACGCCAGCCTCTCTTGTATATTGAGATATTAAAACCATAAGCGCTGAATCTGTTATAGTCATCACTTTACTATTAAGGCCATGTTCTTCTAATTGCTTTGGCAGAAGAAATTTCTTTGCAATACCAAGCTTTTCTTCCGATGTATACCCTGAAAGATAGATTATCTCCATCCTGTCTTTAAGCGGATTCGGAATCGTATCGGTCAGGTTTCCGGTAGTTATAAACATTACATTTGTTAGATCAAAAGGCACCGAAAGATAATGATCGGTAAAAGAAAAGTTTTGCTCGGGATCAAGTACCTCAAGAAGCGCTGATGAAGGATCTCCTCTGAAATCCATGCCTATCTTATCTATCTCATCCAGCATAAATATTGGATTATTTGTGCCAGCTTGTTTTATACCCTGAATTATTCTGCCCGGTAGGGCACCCACATAAGTTCTTCTGTGACCTCTTATTTCAGCCTCGTCCTTTACACCTCCAAGTGACATCCTTATAAATTCTCTCCCTAAAGCCCTTGCTATCGACCTTCCAAGAGATGTCTTGCCTACGCCTGGGGGACCAACAAAACAGAGAATCGGACCCTTCATCTTCTCTTTTAATTTCCTTACGCTCAGATATTCAAGAATGCGTTCCTTAACCTTCTCAAGATCATAATGGTCCTCGTTTAGTACCTTCTTGGCCGACTTAATATCAAGATTGTCCTTTGTGCTCTTTGACCATGGTATTTCAACAAGCCAATCCAGATAAGTTCTTATAGTACCAGCCTCTGCACTGTCGGGATGCATCTTTTCAATCCTTTTTAACTGTTTTTCAGCCTCTTTCAACACCTTTTCAGGCATTTTCGCATCTTCTATCTTATTTCTGAACTCTCTTATTTCTTCAGCCCTTTCATCAATATCACCAAGTTCCTTCTGGATTGCTTTTAGTTGTTCCCTTAAAAAATATTCACGTTGAGTCTTATCAATCTCACCCCTTGCATCAGATTGTATCTTCTGCTGCACTATAAGAAGTTCTATTTCCCTATTCAATACATCACGCACATGCTTCAATCTCTTTATAGGATCTACTATTTCCAAAATCTCCTGTGCCTGTTCAGACTTTAACCCGATATTTGAGGCAGCAAGATCTGCAAGTCTTCCAGGATCGTCAAGATTCTCAATAACTACAAGAATATCAGGAAGAATTGATTTTCCATATGAAACAGCCTTATCAAGCTGTTCTCTAACTGTCCTCATCAGCGCCTCATCTTCGATTGAAAGAGTGGAAGGCTTCTTTTCCACAATTTTTTCTATATCCGCTGAAATATAATTCTCGGTCTGCGAAAATCCCGTTGCTCTAGCCTTGGATAAGCCCTGCACCAATATCTTTACCCTTCCATCGGGCAATTTCAACATCCTCATTATCATTCCTATAGTTCCAATATGATATAAATCATTCACTGAAGGTTTCTCTATGCTTAACTCTCTTTGAGTTAAAAGCAAAATCATCCTGCTTGTACTCAATGCTTTATCTATTGCCTTAATCGAGATTTCCCTACCGACAAAAAGCGGAATTATCATATATGGAAAAACAACTATATCCCTTACAGGAAGTACAGGCAGATTGTCAGGAATCTGCAATTCCTTTTCATCTTTTTCATTCTTTTCTTCTACTTTTGACATTTAATCTCCTCGGTTTTTACTATTTTAAATCAGGCAATTCTTTTCTTAAAGTCTTTGAAACTTCTAGTATGTAAAATTTAAACTGTTCTGAAAGCTCTTTATTTTTAAGTGCCAGGTCAACAGTAGCTTTAAGATAACCCAGCTTATCTCCTGCATCATATCTCTTTCCCTTAAATAAATAACCATAAATTGACCTTGTCTTAAGCAATTTCTTAATTGCATCAGTAAGCTGCACCTCACCACTCTTGCCAGGTTGAGATTTTTCAAGTACATCAAAGATGTCAGGAGTCAGTATATATCTTCCTATAATTGCAAGGTCTGAGGGTGCATCCTCTGTGTTTGGTTTTTCTACCAAATTATCAATCCTGTAAACTCCATCACCTTCTTCAATTCCTTTGACAACACCATACCTGTGAATTTCTGACATTGGTACCCTTTGAAGAGCAAGAACAGGACTGCCTAGTTTATTGTAAAGCCCTATCATATCTTTAAGAAGGGTATCGTCAGTGTCTATAATGTCATCACAAAGAATAACTGCAAAGGGCTCATCCTTTACAAACGGTCTTGCACATAAAACCGCATGACCAAGCCCCATTGCATAACCCTGTCTGATATATGCAAAATTAATGCTATTTAACCTGTTTAATTCCTCAAGAAGCTTTCTCTTCCCACTCTTCTTGAGCTTATCTTCAAGTTCAAAGGCATAATCGAAATGATCTTCAATATTTCTTTTATGTTTACCGGTAATTATTACAAATTCTTTAATATTACATGAAATCGCCTCTTCTATCCCATATTGAATCATTGGCTTGTCAACAATTGGCAACATCTCTTTAGGGGATGCCTTTGTAGCAGGGAGAAATCTTGTTCCATGTCCAGCAGCAGGAATTATAGCTTTCTTAATAATTTCTGGCATAAAGCACCTCTTTATAATTTTATAACGTCGCTCTTAGCATTATACCACAGTTAATATTAATAAATATTTAAGTGTTTTTATTATTTATCTTTTATTCTTAAATAGTTTGTCTATGATATACCCTGATTATCTGGACATACAATTAATACCTTTTTACAAATGATTTTATTAAAAAAATATTTGTTATGTCCAGTTAAACCTATAAATTGTAATTTTAGATTATATGGTGATATATTTAAACTATTGACATATAATTTAAACTTTGATATTCTTAAGCTTTCTATTAGTTAAGCCATGTTAGATACCTATATTTTTGAAGACTTGATTGATATTGGTAAGAGACGTGGAAAGCTCACATATGATGAGATAAATGATGCTCTTCCT